>QFCK01000010.1_pt1:0-175000 | contig 1488955 bp, 1383 predicted proteins | sample 5346021 | NCBI WGS metagenome assembly QFCK01 (sample SAMN09062258, study PRJNA434731) | Human gut metagenome, whole genome shotgun sequencing project. | isolation source: stool timepoint C chromium assembly | host: Homo sapiens | collected 2016 | reverse complement strand
CCGCTACCCACACCTCATCCCCGCACTTTTCAACGTACGTGGGTTCGGTCCTCCAGTGCGTTTTACCGCACCTTCAACCTGGACATGGGTAGATCACATGGTTTCGGGTCTACGACTACATACTCATTCGCCCTATTCAGACTCGCTTTCGCTGCGGCTCCGTCTCTTCGACTTAACCTCGCATGCAATCGTAACTCGCCGGTTCATTCTACAAAAGGCACGCCATCACTCATTAACGAGCTTTGACTTGTTGTAGGCACACGGTTTCAGGATCTATTTCACTCCCCTTCCGGGGTGCTTTTCACCTTTCCCTCACGGTACTGGTTCACTATCGGTCACTAGGGAGTATTTAGCCTTGCGGGATGGTCCCCGCGGATTCCGACGGAATTTCTCGTGTTCCGCCGTACTCAGGATCCTCCTAGGTGTTGTTAGCATTTCGTCTACGGGGCTTTCACCCTCTTTAGCGGAATTTTCCAAATCCTTCAACTATACTAACAGACTACCATATTGGAGTCCTACAACCCCAACAAGCAAGCTTGTTGGTTTGGGCTCTTCCCGTTTCGCTCGCCGCTACTCAGGGAATCGAATTTTCTTTCTCTTCCTGCAGGTACTAAGATGTTTCAGTTCTCTGCGTCTACCTCTAATCAGCTATGTATTCACTGAAAAGTAATATCCTATAAAAGATATTGGGTTCCCCCATTCGGAAATCTCTGGATCATAGCTTACTTACAGCTCCCCAAAGCATATCGGTGTTAGTCCCGTCCTTCATCGGCTCCTAGTGCCAAGGCATCCACCGTGCGCCCTTATTCACTTAACCTTATCAACCTTACGGTTGGGTCTTGATCACTTCTTCTAGCGATAGAAGGTTAATCAATAAATAAGCAATTGAACTTATTAAAAAACTCATTCAACGCGGTGTTCTCGGTTTGTTTTGATTCTTTTTACTTCAATATCCAGTTTTCAATGAACAAATGTTTTGAGAGTAGACCTCTCAAAACTGAACAAAGTAAAGACGAAATGTGTATTTCCGTAATATTCCTTAGAAAGGAGGTGATCCAGCCGCACCTTCCGATACGGCTACCTTGTTACGACTTCACCCCAATCATCTATCCCACCTTAGGCGGCTGGCTCCAAAAAGGTTACCTCACCGACTTCGGGTGTTACAAACTCTCGTGGTGTGACGGGCGGTGTGTACAAGGCCCGGGAACGTATTCACCGCGGCGTGCTGATCCGCGATTACTAGCGATTCCGGCTTCATGCAGGCGAGTTGCAGCCTGCAATCCGAACTGAGAGAAGCTTTAAGAGATTTGCATGACCTCGCGGTCTAGCGACTCGTTGTACTTCCCATTGTAGCACGTGTGTAGCCCAGGTCATAAGGGGCATGATGATTTGACGTCATCCCCACCTTCCTCCGGTTTGTCACCGGCAGTCTCGCTAGAGTGCCCAACTAAATGATGGCAACTAACAATAAGGGTTGCGCTCGTTGCGGGACTTAACCCAACATCTCACGACACGAGCTGACGACAACCATGCACCACCTGTCACTTTGTCCCCGAAGGGAAAGCTCTATCTCTAGAGTGGTCAAAGGATGTCAAGACCTGGTAAGGTTCTTCGCGTTGCTTCGAATTAAACCACATGCTCCACCGCTTGTGCGGGCCCCCGTCAATTCCTTTGAGTTTCAACCTTGCGGTCGTACTCCCCAGGCGGAGTGCTTAATGCGTTTGCTGCAGCACTGAAGGGCGGAAACCCTCCAACACTTAGCACTCATCGTTTACGGCGTGGACTACCAGGGTATCTAATCCTGTTTGCTCCCCACGCTTTCGAGCCTCAGCGTCAGTTACAGACCAGAGAGCCGCCTTCGCCACTGGTGTTCCTCCATATATCTACGCATTTCACCGCTACACATGGAATTCCACTCTCCTCTTCTGCACTCAAGTCTCCCAGTTTCCAATGACCCTCCCCGGTTGAGCCGGGGGCTTTCACATCAGACTTAAGAAACCGCCTGCGCTCGCTTTACGCCCAATAAATCCGGACAACGCTTGCCACCTACGTATTACCGCGGCTGCTGGCACGTAGTTAGCCGTGGCTTTCTGGTTAGATACCGTCAGGGGACGTTCAGTTACTAACGTCCTTGTTCTTCTCTAACAACAGAGTTTTACGATCCGAAAACCTTCTTCACTCACGCGGCGTTGCTCGGTCAGACTTTCGTCCATTGCCGAAGATTCCCTACTGCTGCCTCCCGTAGGAGTCTGGGCCGTGTCTCAGTCCCAGTGTGGCCGATCACCCTCTCAGGTCGGCTATGCATCGTGGCCTTGGTGAGCCGTTACCTCACCAACTAGCTAATGCACCGCGGGTCCATCCATCAGCGACACCCGAAAGCGCCTTTCACTCTTATGCCATGCGGCATAAACTGTTATGCGGTATTAGCACCTGTTTCCAAGTGTTATCCCCCTCTGATGGGTAGGTTACCCACGTGTTACTCACCCGTCCGCCACTCCTCTTTCCAATTGAGTGCAAGCACTCGGGAGGAAAGAAGCGTTCGACTTGCATGTATTAGGCACGCCGCCAGCGTTCGTCCTGAGCCAGGATCAAACTCTCATAATAAAAGTTAGAACAACCTTGCGATTGTTAAGCTCAATTTGTTTGCTAGCATATTGCTTGCTTGTTAAAAATGTTTGTTGTCTTGAATTGAATCAAGACGCCCTACACATTTGGTTCGTCTATTCTTTGTTCAGTTTTCAAAGGTCTACGTTACCTCGCAGCAACTTTTATATCATAACAAACTTCCGTTTGAATGTCAAGAACTTTTTTTAAAAAAGTTTTTTTAAGTTGTTTTGCTCGGTTGTTGTTGTCTGTTGTGACAACTTCTATATCTTATCATCTCGTTTGTTATTTGTCAACAACTTTTTTGTTGTTTTTTCAAACTTTTTTCGAGAGATTTGAAATCAAGAATTGTTATTTAATTATTGATTTCTGAATCGCTCAGCTGTGTGACTCGCCTTGCGACATGTAATAATATACCAAGATTTCAAGCATTGGTCAATCATTATTTTCACTTTTTTTAAACTTTTTTTCAATACCGATTATTCTTTCTTATCCGATTAGATAAAGTTCGTTTTTTTATCAGATTACCAATTCTTTTTATTACTCATCTTCGATTTTTTTAGAAAAAAAGAATTGGTTTCAATTGTTTTTCTATTCTTTTTTATTTAATTTTTTGCGAATACAAAAAAAGATGCCCTTAAGGCATCTTTTTTTATCTCATTGTTGGGAATAATAATACATCACGAATTGATTGTGCATCGGTTAATAACATAACTAGTCGATCAATCCCAATACCTAATCCTCCGGTTGGTGGCAAGCCATATTCTAAGGCTTCGATGAAATCTTCATCTACTCCGTGTGCTTCATCATTTCCTTGTTCCCGTTCTTTTTCTTGTTCTTCAAAACGTTCACGTTGGTCAATCGGATCATTTAATTCTGTAAATGCATTAGCAAACTCTTTTCCGATAATAAACAGTTCAAAGCGGTCAGTGAAACGACCATCTTCTGGATTTTTCTTCGCTAATGGTGAAACAGCGACTGGGTGACCATAAATAAATGTTGGTTGTTGCAACGTATCTTCTACAAATGTTTCGAAAAATTCATTAATGATATGACCGACTGTCATGGCATCTGTAATTTCAACATTATGTTCTTTAGCCAACGCACGGGCTTCTTCTATCGTCATCTCTTGCCAAAAATCTACGCCCGTTTGTTCTTTGACCGCATCTACCATGTGTAGACGTTTGAAAGGACTTCCTAAGTCAACCGCTTGACCATCGTACGTGATATCAGTAGTTCCTAAGACTTTTTCCGCAGCATTACGAATAATTCCCTCTGTTAAATCCATCACATCTTGATAATCAGTATAAGCAGTATAAGCTTCTAGCATTGTAAATTCTGGGTTATGAGTGGTATCGATTCCTTCATTACGGAAGACACGACCAATTTCATATACTTTTTCCATGCCACCGACAATTAAACGTTTTAAATGTAACTCTAGGGCAATGCGTAAGTATAAGTCCATATCTAACGCATTATGGTGTGTGATAAATGGACGAGCAGCAGCTCCTCCTGCTTCGTTATGCAAGACAGGCGTTTCTACTTCGACATAGCCATTGCCATCTAGATAACGACGGATTTCGCTAATAATTTGACTGCGTTTCATGAAACGATCAAAGCTTTCTTTGTTACTGATTAAATCCAAATAGCGTTGACGATAGCGTTGTTCCACATTCGTTAATCCATGGTATTTATCTGGCAATGGACGCAAAGCTTTAGTTAATAACGTAATTGTTTGAGCTTTAACAGTAACTTCCCCCGTATTGGTTTTCATTACTTGACCTGTCACACCAAAGAAGTCGCCTAAGTCAGCATGTTTAAATAGTTCATAGGCTTCGTCTCCAACTTGGTCCTTCCGAACATAAATTTGAATTTGGCCTTCACGGTCTTGCAAATGGGCGAAACCAGCTTTTCCTTTACCACGTTTTGTCATCATACGTCCAGCAACGCTGACTTCTGTATTCATTTCACTAAGTTCTTCTTTTGTATGATTATCATATTGTTCATGAAGTTCTGCTGAATTATGAGTGCGATCGAAACGTTTACCGAAAGGATCAATCCCTTCTTCACGTAAAGCTTCCATTTTTTCGCGGCGCACGAGCATTTGATCATTTAAATCCTCTAAATGCGCTTGTTGTTCTTCTGCCACTGTTGTTCCTCCATTCTTGATTTTAACCTATCCTAATAATGCCACAGTAATTCGAAAAAAAGCAAGCCGAATTTTACTTTCGGCTTGAATTTTTTATTCTTCTATAGTAGTTACAGCAACTTTGGAAACCTTCTCTACAAAGGCATCAAGTAAATCGACAACTGCTTGTTGTGTTTCAACTTGGTTAATCGCAACTTTCACTTTGGCCGCTCGCGAGATTCCTTTTAGATAGTAAGAAGCATGTTGGCGAAACTCACGGACCGCAATTTTTTCACCTTTTAAATCCACTAATCGTTGTAAATGAACTTTTGCAATATTGATTTTTTCAGCTGGTGAAGGCTCAGGCATCAATTCGCCCGTTTCCAAGTATTCTTTCGTCCGTTGAATCATCCAAGGATTGCCCAAAGCAGCTCGACCAATCATCACACCATCCGCTCCAACATATTCTAACATGCGTTTAGCATCTTCAGGCGTTTTGACATCGCCATTTCCCATAAAAGGAATGGTTAAATGCTTTTTCACTTCCTTTAAAACGTCCCAGTTGGCTGTCCCTTCGTACATTTGGACACGTGTTCGACCATGCATAGCAATTGCCGAAGCCCCTGCTTGTTCGGCAGCCAAAGCGTTGTCTACAGCATATAGATGATCTTCATCCCAGCCTGTTCGCATTTTTACAGTAACAGGCAAAGAAACTGCCGAAGAGACTGCGTGAACCATCTCATGCACTTTATTCGGATCCAGCAACCATTTCGCACCAGCTTCAGCTTTAATTATTTTATTGACAGGGCAACCCATGTTAATATCAATAATCGCCGCTTGCGTATTTTCTTCCACAAACTTAGCAGCTTCCACTAATGTTTCTTTATCTCCACCAAAAATTTGTACACTTAAAGGATATTCTCGCTCATCAATATATAGCATTTCTAAGGTTTTTTTGTTTCTTAATTTAATTCCTTTGTCACTAATCATTTCACAAACAACTAATCCTGCGCCAAATTCTTTTACAGTCACACGAAAAGCGGCGTTACTAATACCCGCCATCGGAGCTACGACAACACGGTTGGGGATTTCAACGTCTCCAATTTTCCACATAGTCTTTCCTCCTACTTTTGTTTCGTATTGCGAATCGCTTCATCGCGAAGTTCAATTAATTCTTCTTCACTATAGTGATATTTATTGTTACAGAATTGACAAACTGCTTCTGCTCCATGATCTTCATCAATCATCGCATTTAATTCATCGATCCCAACAGCAATCAAAGCGGTCGCAAATTTTTCTTTGGAACAGTCACATTTAAATTGTACAGGCATTTTTTCTAAAATTTCTACTTCGTCTTCTCCCAATAAGCGATACAAGACTTGTTCAGGTGTTTCTCCATTTTCTAGTAATTGTGAAATTGGTGGTACTTCCGCTAGACGCTGTTCAATAAAATCAATGGTACTTTCATCGGCACCTGGCATTACTTGAATCATAAAACCACCGGCTGCTTTCACAGATTCATCCGTGTCCACCAATACACCTAAACCGATAGCTGAAGGAACTTGTTCAGAGACCGCCATAAAATATGTAAAGTCTTCACCGATTTCACCAGAAACAATAGGTGTTTGTCCAGAAAAGGTTTCTTTTAATCCTAAATCTTTAATGACTGTGAAAATTCCTTCGTTACCGACAGCACCACGTACATCAATTTTACCTGTTGCATTCAACTTTAAGCTGACATGTGGATTTTTAATGTAGCCTTTTGTTTCTCCACGGCCATTACTATCGACAATAATAGCGCCAGCTGGGCCATTTCCTTGTACTTTTACAGTTAATTTATCGTCACCTTTTAAAGTCGCTCCTAGTAAAAGGGCTCCAATCAATGTGCGCCCTAACGCTGCGGTAGAAGAACTCCATGTATCATGTCTTCTTTGCGCTTCGCTAACAGTTTCAGTGGCACTGATGGCATATGCTCGTATTGAACCTTTATAACAAAGGGCTTTTACTAAATAATCTTCCATTCTTTTTCCTCTTCTCTTGGTGCTTTTTTGTCCATTAGTCAGATAATACTAGGAATCAGGTGTTTTTTCAACCAAATAATCTTCCTTCTATAGAATATCTTAATATTATAGAAGGTGCAGTATTCGTCAACTCGACAAATACTGCACCTTCTACTAATTGGTTATTTATAACGATCTTCGTAGTTATTGCGATCATATTCAGAATTGGAATCTGAATCTTTTTTCTCTTCAGATTGGACTTCTTTTTCTGTTTGTTCGCTTTCTACTTTGACTTCTTCTGCTTCATCATGTAATTCTTTTTTCGCTTCTTCAAAGTCTTGTTTTTCTTCAACTTGTTTTTGCGCTTCTTTTTCTTCTAAAGCACGTTTTGCTTCTTCGAATGTTTGCGCTTCTTTTTCACTAGGATAGTCGCTGTCAGCACCTTCAGGCATTTTACCTGTTTCAAATAATGATTTGATTGCTTTTGCATCTAATGTTTCATATTCTAATAGTTTTTCAGCGATTAGTTTATGTTGTTCACGGTGCGCTTCGATAATTTCATGCGCTTTTGTATGAGCATCCATTAAGATACGGCGAACTTCCTGATCGATTTCAAACGCCACTTGTTCTGAGTAAGCTTTTGTTTGACCATAATCACGACCGACAAAGACTTGATGGTTTCCTTCATATTGAACAGGTCCTAATTTGTCACTCATTCCATATTCCGTTACCATGCTACGGGCAATCCCTGTTGCTTGTTCAAAGTCATTTGAAGCCCCTGTTGATTGAACGCCAAAGATAATTTCTTCTGCTGTACGTCCACCAAGTAAGCCAACGATTTGTTCAAACATATCTTCTTTAGTCATTAAGAATTGATCTTCTTTTGGTAAAGCAATCATATAACCGCCTGCGCGACCACGAGGGATAATTGTTACTTTGTGGACAACACGAGCACGGCTTAAGACTAAACCAACAATTGTGTGTCCTGCTTCATGGTAAGCCACCATTTCGCGTTCTTTTTTATTAATCACGCGATCTTTTTTAGCTGGACCAGCAATTACGCGGTCTTCGGCTTCATCCACATCAGAAGCATCAATTTTTTTCTTGTTACGACGAGCGGCAACTAAGGCTGCTTCGTTTAAGACATTTTCTAAATCAGCACCAGCGAAACCTGGTGTTTGTTGTGCAACAACTTTCAAATCAACGTCATCAGCTAACGGTTTGTTTTTCGCATGAACACGTAAAATCGCTTCACGACCTTTGACATCTGGACGTCCTACCAAGATTTGGCGGTCAAAACGACCTGGACGTAACAACGCTGGGTCTAACACGTCTGAACGGTTCGTTGCAGCAATTACGATAACTCCTTCATTGCCATCAAAACCATCCATCTCAACTAATAATTGGTTAAGGGTTTGTTCACGTTCGTCGTGTCCGCCACCCATACCAGCACCACGTTGACGACCAACTGCATCGATTTCATCGATAAAGATAATCGCAGGCGCGTTTTTCTTCGCTGTTTCAAATAAATCCCGGACACGGCTAGCACCGACCCCGACAAACATTTCAACGAAATCTGAACCTGAGATTGAGTAAAATGGCACACCTGCTTCACCTGCTACGGCTTTAGCAAGTAACGTTTTACCAGTCCCTGGAGGTCCTTCTAATAGTACGCCCGCAGGAATCCGTGCGCCTAATTCAGCGAAACGACGTGGATCTTTTAAGAATTCCACTACTTCAACTAATTCTTGTTTTTCTTCTTCCGCACCAGCTACATCTGAGAAGCGGACACGGTTAGCTTTTTTATCGGCTTCTTTGGCTTTTGATTTACCGAAGTTCATCACACGGCCACCGCCGCCACCGCCACCGCCTTGTTGGCTCATCATCATGTAGAAGAAGAAGAAAATAATCACTAATGGTAAGAAACTAAACAACAGTGACAACCAAGCACCACTTGTTGATTGTTCTTTGACAACTAGCTTCACCTTGTTATTTTGTGCCGCATCTTGAATGCCAGCTAAGGTTGTATCACTAGGTAAAACGGTTGTTGTGAAGCCTTTTGACGACGCTTGCGTTGAGCCCCACAATGACAGACCACCTGTGTCTTTCACTTCTTGTTTTTCTTTATACTGACCTTCAATCCGGTAAACCCCATTGGTTGGTTGAATGGTCATGTCTTTGACTTTTCCGTCTTCCAATTGTTGTTGGAAGGTTGAGTAATCGATGTCTGGCGATTGTTGGTTGTTATTTCCAAAAATGAAATAGACAACCATGACCATGGCAAGTACTACTAAGACGTAGTATAAACCATTTTTCATGCCATTATTCTTTTTGTTCATGCCTGTCCTCCTTATGCTCATCATTACAATTCATGTTATTCTTTTATCAATCCTGACCTTTACATTGTAACACAATTAATTCCTTGATAGATATTAATTTGATTCGTAAACTTCAGGTTTTAAAACGCCAATATAAGGCAAGTTGCGGTACGTTTCTGCATAGTCTAATCCGTAACCGACCACAAACTCATTGGGCACATCAAACCCTACGTAGTCAGCTTTAATGTCTACCACACGGCCTTCTGGTTTATCTAATAAGGTAACAATTTTCACAGATGCAGCTTTACGGTATCTAAACAAATCTACTAAATACGCTAATGTACGACCACTATCGATGATATCTTCTACGATTAAAATATGTCTACCTTCGACATTTGTGTCCAAGTCTTTGACAATTTTTACTTCGCCTGAAGAAACTGTCGCGTTGCCGTAGCTAGATACATCCATAAAGTCCAATTCTAAATAAGTATTGATTTCACGAGTCAAATCAGCCATAAATGGTACTGCACCTTTTAAAATACCGACCACTAAAGGATTTTTCCCTTGATATTCTTCTGTCAGTTGCTTGCCAAGCTCTGCAGACTTCGCAAGAATTTCTTCTTTGGAGATTAGGACTTTCTCAATATCTTTTTCTATCATAGTGCGCTCCTTTCAGCATTACTCCTTTGTCTTAAAAAGGAGTCTGTAGTGTATTTTATCAGTTTCTAAAGGAATACTCAAATAGGAATTTGCAAATTTTGGTACCCAAATGATTTCCTCTTGCTCATCCGTAATGACCCAAGCACTCTCTCTCGCTTCATTTGGCACTTTTTGATCAATAAAAACTCTGCTTAATTTTTTCGTAAACCCTGGTTTTAATGTAATCCGATCACCACTTTGGCGATGACGAACGGTCAAAGGTGTGGCTGTGGTCAACGGGATTGCCAACAACTGGCCCGCCCATTGATTAATCTCTTCAGGAAGAGGAAACGGTTTGTCTGTCGCAATTAATCCTAGCCACTCGGTTTCCGATAAATAAATCCCCGCACCAGGTACTAATAAATGTGTAACTTCTTCTCGCAGTGCAGCCTGTTTTTGTTCTAAGCATAGCCAATCATAACTTTTAGCTAGTTGCCATTGCTGTTCTAACATAACCGAGCCTTGCGGTTGCCGTTCATCATTCAAAACTTTTAAAATTTGTGTCATCTGGCGTTGGTTTAACGAAACCCCTAATGGCACTAATGTTTTTTGGAAAAACGCGGTTAAAAAGAAGTGCTGGTACGCAGGCGTTTCTTTTAATAATCTCTTCAAAGGAATGCGCCATCCTTGTTTGGTCGGTTCTACGGCTTCAGATAATTGAGGCTCAATTTGTTCTTGAATAAATTCTTGGGCAAAACGTTGTTCATTACTAAAAGAAGCAATCTGATCTAAGAATTGCGGATTTTCCTGCTTTAATAGCGGCAAAACCTGATTACGGAGCCGATTTCTCAAATATTCATTGGTTTGGTTCGTTTCGTCCTCAAAATAAACGAATGCTTGGCGCTGTGCAAATTGATACAATTCTTCTTTTGGATAAATAAGTAACGGACGAATCAATTCCCCTGTCGCAAAAGGACGTCTCTCTTTAATGCCTGCGGAATGGGAAAAATTAGTTCCTCGAATCAGCTTCATTAAAATCGTTTCCGCTTGATCGTCTAGATGATGTGCCGTCATTAAGACCGCCGCACCTTCAATTTCCATGACTTCTTTAAAAAATTCATAACGAAATGTGCGCGCTTTTGCTTCTAAATTTCGTTGCTTTTCAGGGTCTTCCCAACGTGTTTCATAATACGTTAGCTCTCGCTGCTGACAATAGGTAGCGAGATATTGCGCTTCCTGTGCCGACGCTTCTCGCAATTGATGATTGACGTGTGCAACAACCAATTGTAATTGTTCTTTTTCTGCCACCTGTTCCATTAACGTCAAAAGGGCCATGGAGTCTACACCACCAGAAACGGCGACCACGATTGTTTGATGCGGTTGCCAAAATCCTTGTTCTTTTCCTCGTTTATAAAACTGCCAAAACATTGTTCGCCCTTCTTTCTTCCTTAGAATAAAAGAGGAACCGAGAAATAACCCATTCGTTATCCCCAGTCCCCCTATTTGTTTGTGCTTAGCCGCGACGTCCGCCACGTCCACCACGTTTGCCTTCAGTATTACGTTTTAATGAAGATAAACGGTCATCACTATCTTTCAAGAAAGAGCTCATCAATGAGTCAAAATCTTGTTTATTGTTATTGTTATTTGCTTGTGGTTTATTGAAAGGCTTTTTGCCCCCTGCGCGTGGATTACGGTCACGATTCTCATAATTGTTTTCACGACGTTGAAATTCACGTTTTGGTTGTTGCCCTTCTGCTGGCTCTTGTGCTTTACGGATCGATAAGCCAATTTTGCCGTCGTCACCAACTGAGGTTACTTTCACTGTTACTTCGTCACCTACTGTTAATACATCATGAATATCTTTAACGAATCCATTAGACACTTCACTGATGTGTACTAACCCAGTTTTTCCTTCTCCTAAATCAATAAATGCACCAAAGTTAGTAATCCCTGACACTTTTCCTGGCAATTTAGCTCCTACTTCGATTGACATAAAAAAATTGTTCCTCCTATTTTTTCCCTAATTATAATTGCAGTTTATTCAGCTGAAGACTTAGTTGTTTCAGTTGAAGACTGTGATTGACTATTTTTTTCTGAACTGCTCTTGCTTTCTTCCGCTCCAGAAGTCTGTGTTTTTTTCATTTGTTCTGGTGTGGGATAAATCTGTTCGCCTTCTTTTGAGAGAAGGAAACGGCTACGTGCTAATTTTGCCACATAATCATCATCTTTTAACAAAGCAACGTCTTTTTTTAGATCCTTGACCTTCTTATCAACTGCTACGGATTCAGCAATTGCATCTGCTCGTTCTTGTTTAAAAGCACCTAAGCGATGATAATCTTTCATCAATTGGATGCCAGAAAAGGCAAAAATAATGAAGGCCACGAGAAAAATCGCTGCCAAGCGTCTGCGTCTAAAAATCAATTGTTTCTGTTGTTTTTGGAATTCGACATACTGTTCTTTCGTGTAGTCATTTTCCAATGCCGCAACTTTCTTCGAGTTTTTTTCATTCTTTCCCATCGTCTCGCTCCACTCGCTTTGGATTGTCCGTTTTATTATACCAACATCTAAGAACCTTGTCTAATGTTAATTTCAGAGAAGTTAAAGAAAATCAAGCTTTTTTCTAAAATATTCTTTGCTTTTGAAATAACAGCGGTTGATTTATTAATTTTTTTCAAAAGCGGCGCGTCTGTTTCATTAAAACGCTGAAAGGATGAAGCGCTTGGAATATTCATCTTTTCAATGAACTTGCCAAGCGCTCCATCCTCACCTGCTTATTCTTCAGAGACACGTGTTTCTGATTTTATTTCATACATTTTTGTGGCATCTTCTTTTTTCGTAGAGTCATTTAGTTGCAGGACTTCTACTTCTAAAATTCTGTTCCCAAATTGAATTTTGACAAGGTCACCAATCTTCACAGTACTAGAAGATTTGGCTAAGACTCCGTTGATTTGAATCCGACCTTTATCAGCGACTTCTTTGGCAACTGTTCTTCTTTTAATAATGCGAGAAACTTTTAAAAATTTATCTAACCGCATCACATTCACCTCTTTTATTTTTTTTGTCTCATCCGTAAAATTTTTGCGCCATACGGTAAACTTAACCATTCACGTATCGTAAATAATTCTAACTTAATGATGGTGCTAATAAAAACTGTACCACCCACTGCAACACCTAAAACTGTAACGAAAAACGCTTGACTTCGGTGATGCACACCTTGGAACAAGATGGAGATAATTCCTTGATAGACCAGTAATGACAGCATCATGATTGCTAAACTAAGCAACAGTTTTTTCAAAAAGTTTCGTTCTCGAACAAAACAATTAATCGCTGCATCCGATTGTCGGACTAAAACGAATAACGTCGCTAGTAACCCAAGAATAGTAGACCAACTAGCACCTAATGTTCCCCAACGAATGGTAAAAAAGCCCGTTGTCAGTAATTTCACTAATAAGCCCACACCAGCTGCCACTAAAGGACCTTTAAAACGATTGCGACTTTGTTCAATACTTTGGTAGGCCTGAATAATGGCCATAAAAGCGATGGATAAAACATACACCCCTAAAACATCGTTGCCTTTATAATCTTTAAAAAGCGTAAAGTTCATGTACGGCAATAACATCATCAGACCAATCGAAGCCGCCGATGCCAAGGTTGTGGTAAGACGCAAAAAGATTTTTGCAACTTGTAAAAATTGTTGACGGTCTTTTTTCATAAAATATTTTGTCAAACCTGGTAAAAAGGTCGAGCTTAAAGCTAAAGCAATTACCAATCCTAATTGAACTAGTGGTTGTCCTCTATCATAGACCCCTTTGTCCACTTTCGCAGCTAAATCAGAGAGCCCGAAAAGCATGAGGGCATTTTTTACTTTAAAGGAATCAATTAATTGAAATAGAATCAGAAAAGCACTATATAAAGAGACCAAACCACCCTCAATCATTAAACGTTTAAATAGTCCTGTGGTTTGAGGCATAATCTTCCATTGATGCAAGTATTCCGTACTTCCACTAAGAATTTTTCGATTGTAGTACCATAAGACAAGTACCGCTAAGATACCGCCAGCCAACGCACCACTCATGGCCACCGTCCCCGTTTGGTAAATGGAGCCACCAAAGTAATGATAGGACAACGCAGCTACTAGAATAACCCCGACACGCACAAACTGTTCCATCACCTGTGAAATACCACTAGGCACCATCAACAAATGACCTTGAAAATTCCCACGATAGAAAGAAAGAATTGGAACGAGTAAAAAGGTAAAGGAAACAACTTCCATTAATGGTTGGAGTGCAGCATCCCCCATACTAATAGCAATTTCTTGACTACCAAAGAAAAAGAAGGCCCAACAAGCAATCGCTAACCATAACACATAGGGATATAGTTGGCGCAACACTTGTTTTTGACTCCGAATATCTGGTTGTTCAGCAACAATTTTGGAAATAAATTGCGGTAAGCCTGACAATGCTAATGTCATCGCAATCCCATAGATTGGATAAACTTGCTGATACACGTAAAATCCTTCATCCCCTACAAAGTTCTGAAAAGGAACGCGATAAAACGCACTCAACACTTTTGCAATGAAGGAAGCAACGGTTAACACAACGGCACCTTGCATCATTCGTTGCATTTCTTTTTGTGCCATCTTCTAGGCCTCCTTTTAAAGGGAATCCGTTCCTTGCGAATGTTTGTATTTTTCTTGTCGCAATGCGGTTGTAAAAGTAGCAATTTCTTGAATCCAAACAGCTTCTTTACAATCTTTCGGCAACTTCAAGGAAATAGTCATTTGTTCTTTCTCAACTGCTAGATCCGCTTTTAAGCTGGTTGCCGATAACGCTTCAAACAACTGCTCCACAGAGTATGTTTTTGTGCCAATTTTACTTAACACAAACTTGACTTTTTGGTCGCGTTTACGAATACTTTCTAACAAGGCACGGTCGCCATCCATTTTGATACGGCCAGTGGTTAATAAATGCGCCACTTCGTCAGGATACTCTCCAAAGCGGTCTAACAAGTCCGCTTCTAATTCTTCGTACATATCCATATTTTCTAATTGACGAATCCGTTTATAAATTTCAATTTTTTGTCGTTCGTCTGTAATGTACGTTCCTGGAATATAAGCATCAATGCCCAAATCAATTTCAACAGACGTTTTTTGGTCTTGGATATTTTTTCCTTGTTTACGAGCAACTGCCTCAGATAACATCTGTGAGTACATATCAAACCCAACCGAATCAATGAAGCCATGTTGTTGGGCACCAAGAAGGTTTCCGGCCCCTCGAATGGAAAGGTCTCGCATCGCAATTTTGAACCCAGAACCTAATTCCGTAAAGTCTTTAATTGCTTCTAAACGTTTCTCGCTAACTTCGTTTAGGATTTTTTGCTGTTCGTACATAAAATAAGCATAGGCCACTCGATTGCTACGCCCCACACGACCACGTAATTGATACAACGTAGATAAGCCCATGTAGTCCGCATTTTCTACAAACAAGGTATTAGCATTAGGAATATCTACTCCTGTTTCAATAATTGTTGTAGTGACTAATATATCATATTGTCCTTCAATAAAATCAAACAAAGTATTCTCCAGTTGTACTTCTGTCATTTGACCATGTGCATACGCAATTCGTGCATCTGGAACTAGTGCTTGTAACTCTTCAACTTTTCGTTCAATCGTATCTACTCGATTGTATAAATAAAAGACTTGACCATCTCGGGCCATTTCTCGCTCAATCGCTTCCCGAATCGCCCCAGGATTATTTTCCATGACATACGTTTGGATTGGATAACGATTCTCTGGTGGGGTTTCGATGACGGATAAATCACGGACACCTAACATCGACATATGAAGGGTCCTTGGGATTGGCGTTGCTGTTAACGTCAAGACATCCACTTGTGAACGCAATTGTTTTAGTCGTTCTTTATGTTTCACTCCAAACCGTTGTTCCTCATCAATAATCAACAAGCCTAAATCACTAAAATTAATATCTTGCGACAATAAACGATGGGTACCAATCACAATATCTACTTGGCCATGTTTAATTTTTTCAATTGTTTCATTTTGCTGTTTTTTCGTGCGGAAACGACTTAATAAACCAATTTCTACAGGAAAGCCCTCAAACCGCTCTTGAATCGTTTCGTAATGTTGTTGCGCTAAAATAGTTGTTGGCACTAAAAAGGCAACCTGTTTATTGTTGCTAACAGCTTTGAAAGCCGCTCGTAAAGCCACTTCTGTTTTACCAAACCCTACATCGCCAACTAACAAACGATCCATTGGTCGAGATTTTTCCATGTCGTGTTTAATTTCGGCAGCACTACGTAATTGATCATCTGTTTCAGAATACGGAAAAGCCTCTTCAAATTCTTTTTGATACGCATCATCTGGCGGAAAAGCATAGCCTTTTTCCGACTCTCTTGTCGCATAAAGTAAGATTAAATCATCCGCGATATCTTCAATTTTCGAAGCAACTTTTCGTTTAGTTTTCGTCCATTCGCTGCCGCCTAGCTTGTTAATTTTCGGCGTTTTAGACTCGGAAGCAACGAACTTTTGAATCAAGTTCAATTGTGTTACTGGAATAAATAACTTGTCATCATTTTGGTACAAGATAGTCATGTAATCTTGATGAACCCCATCAACTTCTAAGGTTTCCATACCAATATATTTACCAATCCCGTGATTCGCATGAACGACATAATCGCCCGTTTTTAAGTCGCTATAACTTTTCAAACGTTCCGCATTAGAGATTGTTTGACGACGTGCCCGTTTTTTGGTCGTTGTATGAAAAATTTCTTTTTCCGTAATCGCCACGAGCTTGTTTTTAGGTAATTCAAACCCTGTTTGTAATGCCCCTTGAACAATTTGGACATGTCCATCTAACAGCTGATCCCAATTGCTTACTACGCTAGGTATGTCAAAGTCCTGAAATAGCTCTTCGACTTTTTGAATCCGTTCTTTCGTAGGAACAAAAACAACGACCGTTTGGTTTTGCTTTTGCCAACGGTCCACTTCCGCTTTTAGCAACGGCATTTGACCGAAGAATTGTTGCATTGAACGATATTGGAAATTATGGACTTCTTGGAAACGAAGATTCCCCATTCCTTTTTGAAAAAGTGAAAAGAAGGTCGTATTTCGTGCAGTTTTTCGCAATTGATCATGAAAGTCTACGCCAAAAGTTTGTTCAGAAAACACGCGCATTTCTTCAATTTTCAGGGTTTGCCATTCCGCTTCCTCTCTAGCGATTTCTCGCTCCGTTTCCATCATACGAGAATAATCATCCACAAAAAGCAAACTATTTTCTGGTAAATAATCTAACAGCGTAGTTTTTTGTTGGTACAGAAAATCTGTATAATAGTGAGCATTTTCTGTAGGAATCCCTTGTTCCCAAGAAGACAGCAACTGACCAAAATATTCTTCTAAAAAATCGGTCTCCGTTTGATCTTTAGCTGTCGCTAAACGTTTTTCTAGAGCATCTTGTAACCTCATCATGCCATGATTCATATCTGCCTTTGAGAATACTAAATCAGTCATTGGTGAAATCGTTACTTCTTCAAGATTTTCTAATGAACGTTGGGTATCTGCTTCGAAATAACGGATGGAGTCAATTTCAACATCAAACAGTTCCACCCGAACAGGGTATTCGGCATTTAGCGGATAGACATCAATAATGCTTCCGCGAATACTAAATTCGCCAGGCTTCCCGACCATCGATTGGCGTTCATAGCCCATTAACACTAAGCGTTGCGCGAGGATTTCAGGTTCTACTTCCGTCCCGATTTCCCAATGAAGTTGCGCATTTTGCCACGTTTCTTTCGTTGGCAAATATTTTCGTAGTCCAGCTACTGGTACGACCACGATTCCTGCATTCGCTGTCATCAGGAAATTTAACGCACTCACTCGATCTGCGCGCGCTTCTGGTGAAGAAAAGGCCATTTCGGCGGATAACACTTCATCTACTGGAAATAGATGAACTTGTTCTGAAGGTAAAATATTTAAAAAATCATCTACTAATTGATTGGCATAGTATAGGTTTGGGACCGCAATAACAATTTTTTGATGCGTCTTTTGTAAAGCGCCTGCCATCAGTAATGTTTTAGCAGAGCCTGATAACCCAGTAATTAGTTGGCGCGTTCCTGTTGTCATTAGTTGACTGCGCCATGATTTAGCAATTTCTGTTTGGCTAATTCGTTCGATAATATTCAAACAAGGGCCCTCCTTTCTGCTATTTTCCATTAAATTGATTCATTGTTTCAACAAACGTATGTCCTTCGCATGCATATAAAGCGGCATCGGCTGCTTTTTTTACAGCAAGTAACATCTCTTCGTGTGTTTCTTTGGGAAAAGTACTTAGTACATGGTGGATAACTGTATCATTTTTTGAGGGCCGACCAATGCCAATTTTAATTCTAGGAAAGACATTAGTTCCTAAATGGGCAATCAGACTTTTTATCCCATTGTGGCCGCCAGCACTACCTTTTTGCCGTAAACGAATTTTACCGACCTCTAAGTCTAAGTCATCATAAATAACAATCAAGTCTTCCTCATCTACCCCAAAGTAGGTCAACAGCGGCCCAACAGAGCGACCTGATTCATTCATAAATGTTAATGGTTTCACTAACAATACTTTCTCAGTCCCTATAAAAAACTCTGCAATATCTGCTTCAAAATTACTATTATTAAACGAAACATTTTGCCGATACGCAATTTCATCTAGCGTAATAAAGCCAATGTTGTGTTTTGTTTCTTTGTATTTACTACCGGGATTTCCCAGTCCTACGATTACTTTCATCTTTCATTCTCCTTGGATTATAAGCTTGCCAACACAAAATGGCTGGGAAGCGTATGCGCTACCCAGTTTTATTCATTATACCATAGAAATAAAAAAACTCGCAGTCTTTGAAGATTAAGAAAGATGTAAAAAAATTTTTTAGAAATTTAAATATGCGTAAGATAGTGAAATTACGCACATGTAAGAGCTACCATTTTGAAACAGGTCTGAAAACTGTATCATTTTTACAATCAAAGTTCGTGACATTTTTTACAAACCATGTTACTATCACTTTAGCAACAGGAAATAAAAACTCGTTGCTCACGAAAAAGAATGTAGAGGAAGGAATGGTACACATGACTGCAGCCGCAGGGAATAAAGATCACCAAAAAGTAATTTTAGTCGGGGACGGTGCCGTAGGTTCTAGCTATGCCTTTGCTTTAGTAACTCAGAATATTGCTCAAGAAGTTGGGATTATTGATATTAATGTACCAAAAACTGAAGGAGACGCGTTGGACTTATCTCACGCATTAGCATTTACTTCTCCTAAAAAAATCTATGCTGCTACTTATGACGATTGCCATGATGCAGACTTAGTTGTCTTAACAGCTGGTGCGCCTCAAAAACCAGGCGAAACTCGTTTAGACTTAGTTCATAAAAACTTGAAAATTAATAAAGAAATCGTTACAACAATTGTTGATTCTGGTTTCAACGGTATCTTCTTAGTTGCCGCAAACCCAGTCGATATTTTGACTTATTCAACTTGGAAATTCTCTGGCTTCCCGAAAGAACGAGTAATCGGTTCAGGAACTTCACTAGATTCTGCTCGTTTCCGTCAAGCAATTGCCGAATTAGTTGATGTTGATGCACGAAATGTCCATGCCTACATCTTAGGGGAACACGGAGATACAGAATTCCCAGTTTGGTCACATGCGAATGTCGCTGGCTTACAAATTTACGAATGGGTGAAAAATAATCCTGACGTCGATGAAGAAGCAATGGTTAATTTATTCTTCAACGTACGCGACGCTGCTTACACAATCATCGAGAAAAAAGGAGCTACTTTCTATGGAATCGCGGTTGCACTAGCGCGTATCACTAAAGCTATCCTAAACGATGAAAACTCTGTGTTACCATTATCTGTTTATTTAGAAGGTGAATATGGTCAAAACGATATTTATATCGGTGCACCAGCGATCATCAACCGCCAAGGAGTTAAACAAGTCATTGAAATTCCATTAACAGATGCTGAACAAGAAAAAATGGAAGCTTCTGCTTCTGCATTAAAAGAAGTTATTGAAACAGCTTTTGCTAAATTTGAAGCAGAAGAAGCAAAATAACTCCTTCTATAATAGTCGAAAATTTAAAACAACCAAGAGTGGCCACTATTGTTACTCCGCTTTAAAGCCTGGTACAAAAATCCAAAGTGATTTTTGCACCAGGCTTTACTTTTAATCTGTTTTACTTTACTCATCACTCAACTTTTTCAAAAAATTATTGTTTTGTTTAGCTCGAAAATAACAATAGCCACAAATAAGTTTGTTATCTAAAATTCACTACACTACTTAATACAGTCCATCTGCTTCTTCTTTTGTCACAATGTAAATATTTTTCATTTGCGTATAAGCATCTAGCATTGATTTATGCGTTTCTCGACCAATTCCTGATTTTTTATAACCGCCAAATGGCGCGCCCGCAGGCAATTGATTGTATGTGTTGACCCACATCCGACCTGTCCGTACACCACGAGCAACCCGTAATGCCACATTGATATCTTGAGAAAAGACGGCACCACCTAGACCATATTCAGAATCATTAGCTAAACGAATGACTTCTTCTTCCGTTTCAAATTTAATCACTGTTGCAACAGGACCAAAGATTTCTTCTTGGGCCACACACATTGTATTCGTACCATTCGCTAATAACGTAGGCGCTAAAAACGCCCCCTTGTCTAGCCCATTTTCTGTTAAACGTTGCCCACCAGTAATCAGCGTAGCTCCTTCCTTCACACCAATTTCGACATATTTTAAAATTTCTTCCAATTGATGCTCATTGATCTGAGCGCCCATTTCAACATCTTTTTCCCACGGGAAACCAACGTTCACTTGTTCAAACTTTTCCTTTAAAGCTTCTACAAATTGATCATAAATACCTGACTGAACGAACACACGAGACCCAGCACAACAAACTTGCCCTTGATTGAATAAAATCCCTAACTGCACGCCTTCTAATGCACGTTCCCAATTGGCATCTTCAAAAATAATGTTGGCTGATTTTCCGCCAAGTTCTAAAGTGGCTGGAATTAGGCGGTCGGCTGCGGCTTTAGCGACAGTGTACCCTACCTCTGTTGAGCCTGTAAAAGCTAGCTTATCAAACCCTGGATGTGCCAACATATAATTTCCTGAATCAGAACCACGACCGGTGATTAAATTCACTACTCCTTTCGGCAAGACTTGATCAAAAATCTTAAACAATTCCAACAGACTTAATGATGTGCTCGAGGACGGATGAATCACAACCGTATTACCTGCTGCCAACGCTGGCGCTAATTTCCAAGCACCCATTAATAAGGGGAAATTCCACGGAATAATTTGACCCACAACACCGATGGGTTCTTTCACAACAATGGATAACGTATCCTTATCAAATTCTTTGACAGATCCTTCTTCTCCACGAATCACACTAGCAAAATACCGAAAATGGTCTGCACTGGCAGGGACATCAATCGATTGCGTTTCCCGAAGCGGTTTTCCATTATCTAAAGTCTCCACCATAGCCAAATGTTCTTGATTTTCTTCAATCAAATCAGCAATTTTCAATAAAAGATTGCTTCTTGTTACAACGTCAACATCTTTCCATGTCTGAAACGCTTCTTGGGCTGCTTCTACAGCTCGATCCACATCTGCATTTGTGGCATCTACAAATTCTGCTAATTTTTCACCATTACTAGGATTGTAACTAGCAATCATTTTGTTACCACTACCTGTTGTCCACTCTCCATTAATATACAATTGATAGCTACTGGCAACTACTTGATTTATTTCTTTTTTACTCATTTACCCACCTCTTTTTTTATTTTTTGTATCCGCTTACAATTATAAGACATCTTCCACCTAAAAGTAAATGATTCTACCTAAAAAAAATATAGCTCTCAGCGACTGTTGCTAACTCATCCCGACCTGAAGCCTCCTGGCAATATCTGAATGTATTAAACTTTATTGGAGAGAACTTTTGCCACAAAAAAAAGCTAGCACTGAAGAATTAAAATTGCTTCTTCAGTGCTAGCTTTGATTTTTCCAACTCATTCGTTCTTATTGACAAAGAGCTGATTTTTTTATTTATCTTTTGGAACGATATAGTTCATTAAATGTGTTTCATCAGCTGAGATTGTACGTGTCGAAACAACGTTTAATCCCTTCACGTTCATTTCAGAAATTAAGATGCTACCATCTTTAAAGACTTTTTCCACAAATGCGACATGACCATAAGTATTGTCTGCGCCTAAAACACCAGCTGGGAAGGAAACCGCTGCGCCTGCTTTTGGTGTACGACTTACTTTGTACCCGCGTGCACGACCTGTTTCGCCCCAATCTTGACCATTCCCCATTGTTAAGTCCACACGTTTACCTAATTGCGTAATACGGTTGTAAACATATTGTGTACAGTTGCCCCAAGCATAACTATTAAAGGTGTCATAGTTTTTGCCATTATAGGCTGGGAAATTTGATTCCATTGGTTCAACGGTTGCTTTTTCTTTATCATAATAAGTTAAATCGTATGTTTTAATTAACGCATTTAATTTCTTATGGTAATCTTTGTCCGTTGCGTATTTTCCTGTTAGGAAACGTGTCGCTTCTTTGTATGATTTGGCTTCCGTTTTCCAGACACCATGATAGAAATCTTTATTGGAATCTAAACCATTTTTCAATAATTTCGCATAATCTTCCATTGATTCTTTATACGTTGGATATTGACGGAATTTTGCTTCTACTGTGTATAGGTTACCGAAACCATTGTCTTCATAGGTAATAAAAGAAACAGATTGACCTTTGTAATCGCCTTTAATACCAAACAAATTGTAGTTTGGTTTCTGGCTTAATTTACTATTGCCGCTGCCACTTTCTAAAATTGCTTGAGCAATCATCACACTAGCATATAAGTTTTTGTCCTTGGCCACTTTCCGAGCAGATTCACCGATTTCTTGAATAAACTCTTCTGTCTTCTTCGTTTTGCTGACCGTAAACGTCTCATCGTCTTCCACTAACCCAACCGTTTCATTTGTAACTGGTGGGACTATTTCGGGCTGCGGTGTTGACGCTGCTGGTTGCTCTACTGGCTTTTCAGCTGGTGCTGTTGGTGTCACTGGTTTCGCCGGCTGTTTTGATTCAGAAGTACTCGTGCCAGGTTTTGGCTGTTCTTTAGAAGAACTTGGTGTGGTCGTTGGCGTGGTACTTGATTCAGTTGTACTTGTTGACGTAGAATCTGTGGTTGACTCTGTTGTACTCGTCGAGGTGGAGTCAGTAGTCGATTCTGTCGTACTTGTGGATGTAGAATCCGTTGTGGAATCTGTCGTTTCGGTTCCTGACGTTTCCGTGGACTCCGTGGTTGCAGATTCACTTGATTCGGTTGAACTTTCTGTTTCAGTTGTTGATTCTTCTGTCGCTTCTGTTGTTTCACTAGTCGCTGTCGTTTCAGTGGCTTCAGCAGTTGTTGCTTCTGCGGTTGTTTCTGCGACAGAACTATTTTCAGCTACCAAGTTATTACCTTCTGCAAATGCACCTACTGGCATTGATGAACCTAAAAGTAATAAGGTAGAGAACAGGGCAAATTGTTTTTTCATACTCATTCTCCTTTTTTATTTTTCTCCATTTATTTTTATGTACCAACATATATAATTGACATAGTTATTGTTTAAATGGCTCCTTTTTTAATAGTATACTGTTTCATAAAAAATTTCTAGCAAAAAGTTAAAAAAATAGAAGAAAATTCACAAATTCTTCTATCTTTTTTTGGTAATTTTCTAAGAAAAAAAAGAAAGGGCTTGAACAAACATCAACGTCCTCTCTTTTTCTCGTTATCCTTCAAACAAAATACTTTTTTTTCGAAGTGCCTCTTTGATTTCTTGGAAAGTTTCTTCGTCTGCACAGCGAATAGTATGCAGATGGACGCCTCCTGTTAAAACTGATAGTAATGTAGCATGCTCTTTTTGATACTTGTCCATAAATTTATCAATATCTTTCTCTGATTGAATGCGCAAACTGCCGATTAATTCCCCATAAAGCGGATGTGCAATACTCACATCTACCACTTCTCCACCTTTGGCAACAATGACTGACAATTCTTCTCTCGTTTGTTCAGGTGTATGTTGACAAGCAATTTTCCGTTCAATTCCTTCTAAAGGTTGTTCCAACATATACCCTCGAGCTGTTGCGACAATTTCGACCCCTGTCGCCCGTAATAGAGCGACATCTCCTACAATAATTTGTCTGCTGACATCAAAAGCTTTTGCAAAACGAGTGGCACTAATTGGCTTTTCGGTCTCTCTTAATCTTTTAACAATCTCTCTTCTTCTGATTTCTCCATCCACGACCTTCGCCTCACTCTCCTAAATGTTTTTCTTGGAAACGTTTAGAGGCGTCCATAATTCCCTGGAAAGTCTCAGATAATGTTTCTTCATACTCGGCATTTTCAACATGATTCAGAATAGTTTCTAATACTTGTTGTTCTCTTTCAGAATCAAAAACCGCATGACCTGCTTTCTTTTTCACTGCAGCAATCTCTGCGACGACGTCCATCCGCTGTTCTAATAAACGGACCAGTTCCTTATCGATTTGGTTAATCTTTGCTCGTTGTTGTTCTAAAGAAGTTGTTGGGGCGTCATCTTCAGTCAATTCTTTAATTATCCGTGCTGGATTACCTGCGATCACACAGTTTTCTGGAAACGATTTGGTCACAACAGCACCTGCTGCCACCACTACATTATCGCCTAATGTTACGCCAGGAAGGACAATCGCTCCACCGCCAATCCAAACATTGTTGCCAATGATAATTCGTTTCCCTGATTCCATTCCGCTATTACGCTTGGCCGCTTGTAATGGATGCTCGGCTGTATAAAGTTGCACATTGGGTCCAAACATACAGTTATCGCCAATTTCGATTGGACAAACATCTAAAAAAACGTTATTAAAATTGGCATAGAAATTTTTTCCCACAGAAATGTTGTAGCCATAATCAAATTGAATCATCGGTTCGATGTACGTCCCGACACCCACTTTTCCAAACGTTTCTTCTATTAATTGACGACGAATATAAGTGTCTGGTTGTTGGTTAATTAACGCCATTTGTTCACGGGCTTTTTTGCGATCAGCCACTAATTCAGGATCTGAGGCAAAATATAGTGCACCTGCGATCATTTTTTCTTTTTCTGATTTAAATTCTTCCATTCCGTTACTCCTTTATCGTTAATTCTGCAAATATCGTTTCGGCTTTCGCTTCTAAAAAATAATAAGGTTGTTGTAAAAATAGCGGCGTTTGATTAATGGCTAAAATAGTTGCCGTTGGTTGTTTATAATGAATCAAATCACAAAATGGATGCACTTGAAAACTCGTGCCGACAATCACGATTAAGTCGGCAGAAGCAACGGCCTGAATGGCTTTTTCAATTGCCTCTTCGGATAGTCCTTCTTCATACAAAGTAATAGCTGGACGGATTTGTCCATGACAATCAGCGTGCCGATCACTAAGCAAATAGTCTTGCCAAGGAACCGTTGCACCACAAGTTTGGCAATAACATTCATATAAATTACCATGAAAGTCCACCACTTCTTGGCTACCTGCTTTTCGATGAAGCCCATCAATATTTTGTGAAACAATTTTTCCCCGTTTCATTTGCTCTAATTGGGCCATTTTCTGGTGAATGATATTAGGTTGTGCGTCTGGATGATAGAGCGTTTTAACGAATTGATAAAACTTTTCTGGCTCTGTTTTTAAGCAAGTCCGGCTCAATAAGTATTCCGGTTGCTGGATTCCTTGATAGACACCTTTTAAGGAACGATAATCTGGCACACCTGAGGCTGTCGAGATACCCGCACCTGTTAAAAATGTGATTTTTTGTTGGGTTGCCAACCAATGAATTGCCTCAGCTTGCGTGATATCTTGCATATCGATTCAGCTCCTAATCTTCTATATTATAACGTATTTTAACATTAGCACCAAAAGTTTTTCCACTTTTTGAAAACTTCTTACCTATATATTGATTTATCTTGAAAGAGTTTGTGACAAATTTCTCAACTCGTGGTAAAATATGCATGAGTAAAAGTGAGGTGAAACAACAATGGTCGCATTTATTATTTATTGGGCTGCAATTATTGCCTGCATCGCTTGGGGCGTTTTAAGCATTTGGTTCTCTGTTTTTTATCTTTCTCGTAAAGAAAACGGAAATCTTTGGGCTTTTGCGTTCTTCAACGTTATCGCTATTATCGCCTTAGCAATTGTTTTATTAGTTTACAAAACTTGGGATTTCGGTATCTTAACTTACTCAAGTCTAATTTATACAATTTTAGCTTCTTTAGGTGTATTGACTGTTCTTCAAGCTATTTTAGGTCGTGAACCAAAAGCTGTCAAAGCTTAAGTAAAAAGCAACTGTTCCTTTAGGAATGGTTGCTTTTTTCGTATTAGTTTCTATTTCGTAGGGAAAATGTTACGCTAATTTCATGGTGTTTGTGTCCTCTTGATAAATTCCTTTGCTGGAACATATTGACTTTCTTCTGGATTTATCCTAAAATTAATAACTGAATTTAATAACTGAATAGTGCCTCAAAAAAGAGGTAGAGGTCGCGGTTTTTATTACGCTTGTGGAGTGAGAGGACACTGGGAAGCAAGTTTAGGATCAATCGCCGAAATGCATAACGGAGCCTCTTCTGTTGTGTGTTGGGACGTAAGTTAAGAGCTTGCGGACTGTCTTAGTAGTGATGCTAAGTTGTGCTATGTTTCGTTGAGGAATTTTTTTCGACATTACCTAGCAACCTTACATCTGTTTGGTTGTTTTTTTGTATTCAAAAATAGGTTGTGACAGAAGTATTCTCCTTTAAAAAGACAGAATCGCTTTTGCTCAGCTGATTATCAAAGCTTGTTGATTGAAAAAAGACAAAACGATCAATCAGACAAGAAATTTAAAGGAGAGAAAAAGATGAACAAAAAAGTTTTTTCATTCAGTCTACTACTTGTCACGCTATTTTCGTTACTTGGCATGACAACCAACGCTTCGGCGGAGGAAAATGGTGAATTTCGTGTCGGCATGGAAGCTGGCTACGCCCCTTTTAACTGGTCACAGAAAAATGACGCACATGGCGCAGTGCCTATTCAAGGCAACTCTTATGCAGGTGGCTATGATGTTCAAATTTCTAAAAAAATTGCCGATGGTTTAGGTCGTAAATTAGTAATCGTCCAAACCAAATGGGATGGCTTGGCGCCCGCCTTACAATCTGGAAAAATTGATGCCATTATCGCCGGAATGAGCCCAACCGCTGAACGAAAAAAAGAAATTGCTTTTACAAACCCTTATTATGAATCACAATTTGTCGTAATTGTAAAAAAAGATGGCAAATACGCTAATGCAAAAAGCTTGAAAGATTTAGCTGATGCTAAAATTACGGCTCAACTAAATACATTCCACTACGGATTAATTGATCAAATTCCAAATGTCAATAAACAGCAAGCAATGGATAACTTTTCAGCTATGCGAACAGCACTTGCTTCTGGCATGATTGATGGGTATGTTAGTGAACGCCCCGAAGGCATAACAGCAACTAGTGTCAATAAAGAATTAAAAATGTTAGAATTTCCAAAAGAAAATGGCTTTGATGCTAGCGCTGAAGACTCACAAGTAGCAGTCGGCATGCGTAAAGGCGATCCAGACATTGAAAAAGTAAACAAAATTTTAGCAGGTATTTCTCAAGATGAACGGACAAAAATTATGGACCAAGCAATCAAGGATCAACCTGCAGCAACAGATAGTGATGAACAAAAAACAGGACTTATTAACGATTTCAAAAATATTTGGAATCAATATGGCGACATGTTTTTACGTGGTGCTGGTTTAACGCTATTTATCGCGTTAATTGGGACAGTTGTCGGAACAACCCTTGGTTTACTAATTGGTGTCTTCCGTACAATTCCAGATTCTGAAAACCCAGTCGCTCGTTTCTTCCAAAAATTAGGAAATTTAATTCTTTCTATTTATATTGAAGTTTTCCGTGGTACACCAATGATGGTTCAAGCAATGGTTATTTTCTATGGTTTAGCTCTAGCTTTTGGCATCTCTTTAGACCGAACAGTGGCCGCATTATTTATCGTTTCTGTGAATACTGGTGCCTATATGTCTGAAATTGTTCGCGGAGGTATTTTCGCAGTAGATAAAGGACAATTCGAGGCAGCACAAGCGATTGGGATGACCCATGGACAAACAATGCGTAAAGTCGTTATTCCCCAAGTATTACGTAATATTTTACCTGCAACAGGGAATGAATTTGTCATTAATATCAAAGATACAGCCGTGTTAAGTGTTATCGGTGTCGCAGATTTATTCTTCCAAGGGAATGCTGCTTCTGGCGCAAACTTCCAGTTCTTCCAAACCTTTACAATTGTCGGCATCATGTACTTGGTAATGACTTTTGTGATTACACGAATCTTACGTGTTGTGGAACGTAAAATGGATGGCCCTTCTGCTTACGTTAAAGTAGAAGAATTAACTGAAGAAGGAAAAGAAAGCTAGGAGGCAAACAGATGAGTGCAATTATTGAAATTGAACATTTACGAAAAAGCTTTGGCGAAAACGAAGTATTAAAAGATATCAATATGAACGTCAATAAAGGAGAAGTTGTCACCATTATCGGTTCTTCTGGTTCTGGTAAATCAACGTTACTACGTTGTATTAATTTGTTAGAAAAACCAACAGATGGCAAAATCATCTATAATGGTAAAAATGTTTTAGAACGTGGTTATAGTTTGCCCAAATATCGGACCCATTTAGGCATGGTTTTCCAATCATTCAATTTATTTAATAACATGAATGTCTTAGAAAACTGTACTTCTGGTCAGATGACTGTCCTAAAAAGAAACAAAGAAGAAGCCAAAAAAATTGCCTTAGAAAATTTAGAAAAAGTTGGCATGGCTCGTTTTATTGATGCCAAACCTGCTCAATTGTCTGGTGGACAAAAGCAACGGGTAGCCATTGCTCGAGCATTATCAATGGATCCAGATGTTTTACTTTTCGATGAACCAACTTCTGCATTGGATCCTGAAATGGTTGGCGAAGTGCTAAAAACAATGAAAAATCTTGCCCATACAGGGCTAACAATGGTGATTGTAACACATGAAATGGAATTTGCGCGGGACGTATCCGATCGTGTTATTTTCATGGATAAAGGTGTCATTGCCGAAGAAGGGACCGCTGAAGATATCTTTGTCCATCCAAAAGAAGCTCGGACAAAAGAGTTCTTACATCGGATTTTAACGAAAAACTAGTAAAAAAGAGGCAGTCATTCTGGTTAGAGTGACTGCCTCTTTTTTACTAGTTTTTGTATTGACGAATCATTGGCGGTTCATAGGAATCAATAAATGCACCAATTTCTTCTAAGGAATCTGAAATGAAAATTTTAGCTCGATCCGCCGCTGTTAAGAAATTAGTTTCTACCATTTTATCAAAAAAAGCAGCTAATAAATCATAGTAACCATTCACGTTGTATAAAATACAAGGGTTCATATGTTCACCGACTCGGCCCCAAGAGATCACCTCGCTAATTTCTTCGAGTGTGCCGGGACCACCGGGTAAAGCTAAATACACATCTGCCAATTCAATCATTTTTTTCTTACGCGCATGCATATCACTGACTGTATGCATCTTTGTAATGCCATTATGTGCAATCTCCCGCTCCATTAAAAAAGTGGGCATGACACCAATTACCTCTCCACCTTCTGCTAAAAGCGTGTCAGCCACCGTACCCATTAGACCAACATTGCCACCGCCATAAACTAGATCATAGTGATTTTCTTTCATCCAAGCGGCTAACGCTACTGCAGCTTGCTGATAGATTGGCTCATTCCCCAGACTGGCGCCACAATATACTGCCATTTTTTTCACAAACATACCCTCCATTTAGATAGATTCTTTTTTACCATCTATCCTCTGGTAGCTATGGTAGCATATTTTGATTTTCTCGAAAAGGTGCAGCCATTTTTCTTTTCGTTTTAAAAGTATTTGAATTTTCAGACAATAAATGCTATAGTCTTTTTATATTTTAAAATTTCAGAAAAAGGAGCCCTATTATCTTGTCTACCTCACTCACTATTCGCTTAGTTGCCGAAGCCGATTGGCCCGCATTACATGCCTTGGATCAAATCATTTGGACAAAAAAGAATACCCCTGCCGAGATACAACCACTCTCGCTTGCGGCATATCAAGAAAAAATGAAAGATGAAACGATTTTCGTTGCCATCAGCGGACAACAACTCGCTGGATTTATTGAAGTCCATCCGCCCACTTCGTTAGCAGCTCATCAAAAGCAATGGCTACTAAGTATTGGCGTTTCGCCAGATTTCCAAGGCCAAGGGATTGGTGGTTCTTTGTTGTCGTATGTCAAAGATATGGCCCAGATAAGCGGGATTCATAAGCTGAGTTTGCGAGTAATGGCTACCAATCAAGAAGCCATTCGATTCTATGAAAAACATGGTTTTGTGCAGGAAGCACATTTTAAAGAAGAATTTTATATAAATGGACACTATTGTGATGATTATCAGTATGCTTATTTCATAGAAAAATAAGAAAACCAATGTTTTCTATAAAAACTGGTTGCTCTCTGTTTCTTCTTCTGTTATTTTAAATAATAAGACAATATTAAGGAGTGTGAATCTATGCAAAAAAAGTTAGTTTGGCGTGATTATCTATACGTTGGTTCAATGTTATTCGGTTTGTTTTTCGGTGCTGGAAATTTAATTTTCCCTGTACATATGGGACAAGAAGCGGGGGCTTCCGTCTTTTTAGCAAACTTGGGCTTCTTAGCCACTGGAATTGGCTTACCTTTTCTTGGTGTCATTGCTATGGGTGTTTCTAAAAGTTCAGGTGTTTTTGACTTAGCTTCTCGGATTAATCGTCGTTATGCTCTTATTTTTACCTTACTATTATATTTAACGATTGGTCCTTTCTTTGCTTTACCAAGGTTAGCAACTACTTCTTTTGAGATTGGTCTTGCACCATTTGTTCCGAAAGACTTGCAATGGCTGGTTCTTGCTGGCTTTTCCGCATTATTTTTCTTAGCCGTTTGGCTCTTCTCTAGAAAGCCAAGTAAAATCTTAGATTATGTGGGTAAGTTTTTAAATCCGTTATTTTTAGCATTGCTAGGAATTTTGATTGTTTTAGCCTTTGTAAAACCATTAGGTCATGTGGCCAGTGCCGCTGTTGGTGAAAATTATATTTCAAGTCCTTTCTTTAAAGGATTTACAGAAGGTTATAATACGCTGGATGCTTTAGCTTCATTAGCTTTTGGGATTGTTGTCGTTTCCACTTTACGAAATATGGGCGTCGAAAAACCAGGAGATATCGCTAAAGGAATGATTAAATCAGGTGCTTTCAGTGTTGTATTGATGGGGATTATCTATACCTTACTTGCTTATATGGGAACAATGAGTATCGGGGCTTTTCCAATCAGTGAAAACGGCGGGATTGCCTTAGCCCAAATTGCCAATTACTATTTAGGCCTACCAGGGAGTATTTTACTGGCTTTTATCGTAGTTCTTGCTTGTTTAAAAACCGGTATCGGCTTAAGCACAGCCTTTTCTGAGACTTTTGAAGAAATGTTTCCGAAAGTTTCCTATCAAAAATTCTTGGCAATTGTTGTTATTTTACCAGCTATTTTTGCAAATGTCGGCTTAACCAACATCATTCAATTTGCCGTTCCAGTCTTGATGTTCCTTTATCCATTGGCGATTACTTTAATGCTTTTGGTAATCATCAGTCCTATTTTCAAACATCGACGGGAAGTCTATCAAGCAACGACCTATATCACATTGATTGCTGCTGTTTTAGATGCATTAAATAGCGCGCCTGCCTTTATCAAAGATACGGCGTTTGTAACAACGCTTTTAGAAAAAGCCGGCCAATACTTACCATTGTTCACTATTGGCATGGGCTGGGTCGTTCCAGCAACGGTTGCTTTTCTAATTAGTTGGGTTTGGGTCATGATTTCTAAAAAAGAGCCTATTCTTGATTAATTCTTACCAAAACGACACTAGAAAAAATGCGGAAGCGCATCTTTTCTAGTGTCGTTTTTATGTATATTCGTTGTACCAAACTCTTGACTATGGTAAATTGAAGTTACCAACAAGTACTGGAGGAAATTGCCCATGTTAGTTACAACAACCGAGAGAATTAGCGGTCAAGAATATGAAATTATTGGAGAAGTTTTCGGGTTAACCACACGTTCTAAAAATATGTTTAAAGATTTAGGTGCTGGACTAAAAAGCGTAGTTGGCGGTGAAATCAAAGGTTACACTGATATGCAACGAGAAGCACGCGACCAAGCAATCGAACGTTTAAAAGCAGAAGCCTCTAAATTAGGTGCAGATGCCGTTGTGATGATGCGTTTTGATTCTGGCACAATTGGCACAGACATGCAATCTGTCGTGGCTTACGGAACAGCTGTTAAATACATCTAAATTTTGTAACTAAAAAGACGCAGACCTTTTCTTGTAAGGTCTGCGTCTTTTTAGTTTTCATATTTCACTTCTGCTAAATACAATCCTTCTGGATGAGCAGTCGGACCTGCTAAATTTCGATCTTTGGCTGCGATAATTGCTGGAATCGCGGTTGGTTCCAGCCGCCCATTGCCGATTTTCAATAGCGTACCAACTAAAATCCGAATCATTTTATACAAGAAACCATCGCCCCGAAAAGTGAATGTTAATTCATCCCCCGTTTCATTGACATGAACACTGGCTTCATGAATGGTTCGGACTTTATCTTCTACTGAACTTCCTGAGGCACAGAAAGAGGTAAAATCATGGGTACCTAATAAATCAGGCAAAGCTTGTTGGATTTTTTCGAGATCAATGGGATACGGGAAATAACTAGCATAAAAACGTCGAAATGGACTTCGCGGTTTGCCAATATCCACTTTAAATTGATAGGTTTTTTCGATCACGTGATAACGTGCATGAAAGTCTTCTGAAACACGTTCCACGCTGCGCACAGCAATGTCTTCTGGTGTTTGTGTGTCTAACGCAAAGCGCATTTTTTCCAACGGACGTTCCTGCGGATAATCAAAGTGAATCACTTGGCCCATTGCATGAACACCTGCATCTGTTCGTCCTGAACCAAAAACCGTCACGGAGTGTCCGTTATTCATGCGTGCTAACGTTTTTTCTATTTCTTCTTGAACGGTACGCTCATTAGGCTGCTTTTGAAAGCCATGAAAATGAGTGCCATCATAGGCAATGATTGCTTTATAGCGGGGCATAATTTTTCTTCACCTTTTCTAAGTTCTTAATACAAATAAGCCAATGGTTAACAAGACAAAGCCAAACATTACTATTGTATCTCGTAGGTGCCAATGAAGAATGCGGTATTTTGTCCGTCCTTCGCCACCTTGATAACCTCTTGCTTCCATGGCAGTCGCTAAGTCTTCCGCACGATTAAAACTACTTACGAAAAGCGGAATTAAAAGTGGAACAATAGCTTTCATTTTTTGAAGTAAGTTTCCTTCACCAAAATCAACACCACGGGCACGTTGGGCATTCATAATCTTTTCCGTTTCATCCATTAATGTTGGGACAAAACGTAAGGCAATTGATAACATCAATGAAACTTCATGAACTGGAAATTTCACCACACGAAGTGGGCGTAACAAATATTCAATCGCATCTGATAACTCTAATGGTGCCGTCGTTAAAGTTAATAACGTTGACATGAAAATAATTAAAACAAAACGACAGAAAATAAACAGCCCATTCGTCACACCAAACTGGGTAATGGAAATAATTCCCCACTGAAAGTACACCTCTCCCCCTTGTGTAAACAAGGTTTGAAGAGCCACAGTAAACAGAATTAGCCATAATAATGGCCGAACACCGCGGATAAAGAAGCGGGCGCTGATTTTTGATAATGAAATAGCAAAAGCAGTAAAGGCTGCTATTAAAACATAACTCTGCCAATTATTTGCTAAAAAGATAATTCCAATAAAATAAAAACTAGCTAATAATTTTGCGCGCGGATCTAAACGATGGATAAAAGAATCACCTGGAATATAGCGCCCAAAAATCAATTTATTCATCATTTTGCCTCACCTGCTTCCTGCATTTTTTTCAGAAGCTGATCGGCTAATTGATCGGCCGTTAATGGTAATTGCTCAAAAGAAAAGCCTTTTGCCACTAATTTTTCAGCAAATTCGGCTGCAGTTGGCACGCCTAATTGTTTTTCTTTCAGCCATTGTGTCTCTTGAAACACTTCTTGTGGTGCTCCCGCTCGGACGATTTGTCCTTTTTCTAAAACAATCACATGATCTGCGTAATTAGCCACGTCATCCATCAAATGTGTCACTAAAACGATGGTCATATTATGTTCCTTATGCAGACGACTAAACATCTCCATCATTTCTTTACGACCCTTAGGATCCAAACCAGCAGTCGGTTCGTCTAATACTAAGACTTCTGGTTCCATCGCTAGCACACCAGCAATTGCGACACGGCGCATTTGACCACCTGATAACTCAAACGGAGAGTGTTGTAAGTATTTTTCATCTAAGCCGACTAAATCAAGCATTTTCTTAGCTAATTTTTTCGCTTCTTCGTCTGAAACACCAAAGTTTTTCGGTCCGAAAGCGATGTCTCGCTCCACTGTTTCTTCAAACAATTGTGCTTCTGGAAATTGAAAAACGATCCCAACTTTTTTACGAATTGGTTTTAAATTCTTATTATCAGTTTCTGGCGTAATTACACGCTCTCCAATTGTCACTTGGCCTTTAGTTGGTTTCACCAAAGCATTCAAATGTTGTAATAACGTTGATTTGCCACTGCCAGTATGTCCGACAATCGCTGTATAAGAGCCGTCTTGAATCGTTAAATTAATATCGAATAATGCCCGTTGCTCAAAAGGAGTATTGGGTTGGTAAGTAAAATCTACTTGTTTAAAACGGATGTCCATAACCAATCCACCATCCCTTCTTCTGTTAAATAATTCGTTGGCACAACAACGCCACGCTCTTTCAAAGCTACTTTTAATTTTTCAGGAAACGGTAAATCCAAGCCCATTTCAACAAGCGCTTCTCCTGCAGAAAAAATCTTTTCTGGTGTTCCCTCGTTTGTCAATTGTCCTTGGCGCATCACTAAAATACGATTCGCATTAGCCGCTTCATCAATATCGTGGGTAATAGAAATAACTGTTAAATTGCTTTCTTCTTTAATCTTTTGAATGGTAGCAATTACTTCTGCACGACCTTCTGGATCTAACATACTTGTCGCTTCGTCTAAAATAATAATATCTGGTCGCAAAGCAACCACACCAGCGATAGCTACTCGTTGTTTTTGGCCGCCAGATAGCCGAGCAGGTTCTCGCTTGGCAAAATCTAACATACGAACCCGTTCTAATGCATCGTGAACACGTTCGACCATTTCATCACGCGGAATACCTTGATTTTCTAAACCAAAAGCCACATCGTCTTCGACTGTTGAACCGACAAATTGGTTATCTGGATTCTGAAAGACCATTCCTACCATACGCCGGATATCCCAGACGTTTGCTTCATTTAATTCTTTGCCGCCAACTTTGATAGTCCCAGCAGCTGGCAGTAACAGACCATTGATCGTTTTGGCTAACGTTGATTTACCAGAACCATTATGGCCAATAATAGCGACCCATTCGCCTTGTTGAATGGAAAAAGACACATCTTTTAAAGCGGGAGAAGCATCTTCTGGTTGATAATTAAATTGGATATTATTTAGTTCAATGATTGGTTGCATCGCGTACTCCCTCAATCTATTTATTCTTTCTAACACTACCAAAAAAGTAGCGTTTTTTCAATCATCTGTTCTGATTCTTCACACTATTTTTTATTATACCAAAAGAACGGTCATTATGGGAGCTCTTATCTGTCTTGACAGGTCTATTTTTCATAAAAATAACTTCTTGTTCTCATAAAACAAGAAGTTACTGATTTTCTTTTAAAAATGTGTCTTCAAATATTCAAACGCATATTGGGCATATAACTCAGCACCCATTGCCATCGCATCTTCATCAATATTAAAACGACCATGGTGATGTGCCCATTCCGTATCTTTCTCTGGATTACCACTTCCCACTAAGGCAAAACAACCAGAAGCATGTTCAGTATAATAACTGAAGTCTTCACCACCGGTTGTCGGCTCTTCTTGTCTTAAGGCCGCTTCACCAAAATTTTCCTTAATTAGTGTTTGGGCAAACAGGGCATCCTGCTCATCATTAATCACTGGCAACGTTCCATATTGATAATCTAACGAAGCCGTCCCACCGTAAATAGCGGCTGTTTGTTCCGCATAGCGTTGCAGTGCCTGTTCTACTCGATTACGCGTTGCTACACTAAAGCAACGAACCGTCCCTTCTAAACGAGCATTCTCAGCAATCACATTAAAACGGGTCCCCACATCCATCCGTCCAATCGTGACAACTACTGGATCTAAAGGATCTGTCTCCCGAGAAACAATCGTTTGCAGATTCATCACGAAAGAAGAAGCTATGACTGCCGCATCAATACAAGCGTTTGGCATGGCACCATGGCCACCACGGCCTTTAAAATCAACAGAAAAAATATCTGCGGATGCGAAACTTGAGCCCACTCGACACGAAGCGGTTCCTACAGGCATTTGTGACCAGATATGTAAGCCAAATACATCATCAACACCGGTCATTGCACCTTGCGCAACCATTGATTTAGCACCTTGCGCATTTTCTTCAGATGGTTGAAAAATTAACCTTACTGTTCCCTGAAGTTCTTCCTGGATTTCTTTTAATACTTTAGCCGCTGTTACTAACATCGCGGTATGGGAATCATGCCCACATGCATGCATCTTGCCAGCTTCTAAAGATTTATAAGCTAAATCTTCATTTAATTCCTGTACAGGTAAGGCATCCATATCAGCCCGCAGCGCAACCACTCGGCCTGGTTTGCCGCCCACAATTTCAGCAATTAAACCCGTCGGTTCTGTTTTGCGATAAGTAATTCCTAATTGATCAAGAACTGCCGCGACTTTTTCTGTCGTTCGAAATTCTTCAAATTGTAATTCTGGATGTTGGTGTAAATCCCGTCGAAAAGCAATCATTTCTTGTGAATGCTGCTTGACTAGTGCTTTGATTTTTTTCATACTTACGCCCCGTTTCTACAAACTTAATAAAATACTTGAAAAAATACCCGCTAAAATAACCGAAACAATAGTGACTGTTACGAAACCTGCCACTAACATCGGTGGCATTAAATGGCTCGTTAAAGCCGCCTGTTCTTGTTCATCTTCTGTCAATGATTGAATCACTTCATTCGTAATAATATAATCGGCTGGAAAGCCATATAAAGCTGTCAACGAAACAGCGAATGCCATCTCTTTACTCACACCTAATACACGACCAACAATTGCTGAAAAGATGTACATCCCGATAACACCAATCACAATAATCCCAATCATTGGTAAAAATAAATCCATCAACATTTCAGGTGTGGCTTGTTTTAAGCCATCAAAGACAAAAAGCATTAACCCTAAAATCGCAAAACCAAAGCTATTTGCTTTCTGCAATGGTTGCTTTTCTAAAAAACCTAAAGACGTTGCAATCACGCCAAAACATAAACACAGCACAAAAGGACTAATCGTCACAAACGGTGCCGTCCACACAGAAACATAATAAGCAAGTGTGGCAACTAAGGCTAAACGTAAAATTCGTGAATAATCTGTATGATATCGTTTGGGTACTTTTTCAAATAGTTTAGGCACATCTGGTTCTGCTCCTGTTTCTTGCCCCTCTTGTTCATGAACTAGCTGCCATGTCCCTGCTCGATATTCTTGAAGCTTCCGCTTTCCTTCTTTTTTTAGAACAATTGAAGTTAAGGGATAACCAGCAAACCCTTGAATGACATAAATTAAAATTGCCAAAACCGAAAGTGAGGCTAAACCAGCTGATTGAGCCGCTTCTGACATTACTAATGAAGAAACTAAACCTCCTACTAACGGCGGGATTGCAACTAAAACTGTTTTTAAGTCAAAAACAAAAGTCCCCACAGCTAACAACAAGGCAATAATGCCCAGAATACCTGACAAAGCAATCACAATCGTTTTCCATTGATTAACCAATTCTTTAACAGAGAGCAGAGTGCCCATATTAGTAATCAACAGATACATTAATAAAGTGGCAACCACTGTAGGAATCCCTGCCACTTCCACAATATTTTGTGGAAAAATAGTCCAATAACCAAGAATAAATAAAACACCACAAACAAAAACAGATGGAATCCAAGCTTTTGTTTTGATAGAAACTACATCACCAATGTATAAAATAACCATCAGCAACGAAAAAGCAAACATTTGCGACATATAATTCCCCCTTCTACTAAATCAGATTGTTTAATTATCTGAAAATTCCAATTAATAACCAGTATAACAAACCGGAAAAGCTTCCGCAATGCTTTTAAGAAACAAAAAAGCTTTGAGAAAACAGCGTTTTCCCAAAGCAAAAAAAAATCACCTTTATATGATGAGTGCTCCCCTGCTAAAGCCATCTTTAGCAGGGAAAGCAGAGCTAGACTCGGAGTCGCCTCCAACATCATAACACTCTAAAAGAAACATCTATAAAGTGATCGGTTTATTAATTATTTAACAAATTCGATAACTACCATTGGTGCTGCATCGCCGCGTCTTGGTTCTGTCTTCAAGATACGAGTGTAACCACCTTGGCGTTCCGCGAAACGAGGTCCTAAATCGTTAAATAGCTTTTGTAAAGCTGATTCAACAACGATAGACTCATCTTCTTCACGAACACTAGCAACTTCATTACGAACGAAAGTAGCTGCTTGACGACGTGCATGAAGATCTCCACGTTTACCTAAAGTAATCATTTTTTCTACAGTTGAACGTACTTCTTTCGCACGAGCTTCAGTAGTTACGATGCGTTCGTTGATGATTAAATCAGTTGTAATATCACGTAGCATAGCTTTACGTTGGCTTGATGTGCGTCCTAATTTACGGTAACTCACGTTGGGTTCCCTCCTTCGTTTCTGTTCTCACGAGCCACTGCTGTTAAGCAGGACTGGAAACTTCGTAAAAGTCTTAATCGTCCTTACGTAATCCTAATCCTAGATCATGCAATTTAAGTTTTACTTCTTCAAGAGATTTACGACCTAAATTACGTACTTTGATCATTTCTGGTTCAGATTTGTTTGTAAGTTCTTGTACAGTATTAATGCCTGCACGTTTTAAACAGTTATATGAACGAACTGATAAATCAAGTTCTTCAATCGTCATTTCTAGCATTTTCTCTTTTTGAGTTTCTTCTTTTTCCACCATGATTTCAGCGTTTTTCGCTTCGTCAGTAAGGTTTACAAAGATATCTAAATGCTCAGTCATGATTTTCGCAGCTAAACTTAGTGCTTCTTGAGGAATGATTGAACCATCTGTCCATATTTCCATTGTTAATTTGTCGAAATCATCACGACGACCAACACGTGTATTTTCTACTTGGTAGTTAACACGACGAACGGGTGTGTAGATGGAATCAACTGGAAGTACACCGATTGGCATATCTTCTTTTTTGTTTTCGTCTGCTTGAACATAGCCACGACCAGGTTTCACTGTTAAGCGAGCATGGAAAGTAGCTCCTTCAGCAACACTACAGATAACTAAATCTTTATTTAGGATCTCAACATCACTGTCCACGATAATATCGCCGGCAGTCACGGTAGCGGGTCCTGTAATATCGATCTCAAGGGTTTTCTCTTCTTCAGCATATAATTTCAATGCTAAGCCTTTAATATTCAAAATAATTTGTGTTACGTCTTCTCGTACACCTGGAATGGTTGAGAATTCGTGTAAAACACCATCGATTTGAATATTCGTAATTGCAGCTCCTGGTAAAGAAGACAATAAAATACGACGTAGAGAGTTACCTAAAGTAGTTCCGTAACCGCGTTCTAATGGTTCAACGACGAACTTACCATAATCTCTATTTTCATCAATTTTTTCGATTCTTGGTTTTTCAAATTCAATCATTCTTATCTATACCCCTTTCAAAACGAAAAGTGTCTTGTTCAATGACGTTCCTAATTCAAACTCAGAATGAGTGGCGCTCATTAAACACGACGGCGTTTTGGAGGGCGGCATCCATTATGAGGAACTGGAGTCACGTCACGAATTGCAGTCACTTCTAAACCTGTTGCTTGTAATGAACGAATTGCTGCTTCACGTCCAGAACCAGGTCCTTTAACTGTTACGTCTACAGTTTTAAGTCCATGTTCCATTGCCACTTTAGTTGCGGCTTCTGCAGCCATTTGAGCGGCAAAAGGAGTTGATTTTTTGCTTCCTTTAAAGCCTAATGATCCTGCTGATGACCATGCTAATGCATTACCATGTGTATCAGTAATCATTACGATTGTATTGTTGAATGTAGAATGGATATGTGCTACACCTGATTCTATATTCTTTTTGACACGGCGTTTACGACTAACTTTTTTTGCTGCCATGAAGTTCTAACCTCCTTCACTTAGGAATTATTTTTTCTTGCCTGCTACTGTTTTAGTAGGGCCTTTACGAGTACGTGCATTATTTTTCGTGTTTTGTCCACGAGTTGGTAATCCACGACGGTGACGGATTCCACGGTATGAACCGATTTCCATCAAGCGTTTGATGTTTAAGTTCACTTCACGACGAAGATCCCCTTCAACTTTTAACTTATCAATTTCCGCACGAATCGCATCTGTTTGTTCGTTTGTTAAATCACGTACACGAACATCTTCAGATACGCCAACGTTTGCTAAAACTTTTTTAGCTGTAGTGTTACCAATACCATAAATGTAAGTAAGAGAAACTACTACACGTTTGTCACGAGGGATGTCTACTCCTGCAATACGAGCCATTATTCGTTACACCTCCTAATTATCCTTGACGTTGTTTATGTTTTGGATTTGCTGGGCAAATAACCATAACACGTCCTTTACGGCGAATTACTTTACAATGTTCACACATTGGTTTTACTGATGGTCTTACTTTCATGATAATACCTCCTGTGGTTTTACGGAGTACAATTATTTAAAGCGATAAGTAATACGGCCACGCGTTAAATCATACGGTGATAATTCAACTGTTACTTTGTCACCAGGTAAGATACGGATGTAGTGCATACGGATTTTACCTGAAACAGTAGCAAGAACTTGGTGTCCATTTTCTAGTTCGACTTTAAACATTGCATTCGGCAAAGTTTCGACGACTGTACCTTCGACTTCAATCATATCTTCTTTTGCCACGCACAGTACCTCCTTGTACTTGTTTCGCGTTTTCACACGATAAAACGGCGGAAACTCCAGCTCCCACCTAGAAATTCTCAACTAACTTCGTTATTCATTTTGATGTCACAAAACTGTAGAAGTCGGACTGATATATTCTACCATATTTAGTTATGTTTTGGCAAGAGAAACTGAATACAACAACAGGGTTAAACTGCGGGCAATTGGAAATTAGTTTTCGTCAATGATTTTTTTCACATCAGAAAAAACAGTATCGATTTCGCGATTGCCATCGATTGTATGCATCAAGCCTTGTTCTTTATAGAAAGCTAAGATTGGTGCGCTACTTTCAATGTTGACTGCCAAACGATTTTTAACCGTTTCGGGCTTATCATCTTCTCTTTGGTAGAATTCATGTCCGCCACAGCGATCACAAGTGCCTTCAACTTTTGGCGGGTTGAATAATTTATGATACGTTGCGCCACATGTGCGACAGATGAATCGTCCAGCTAAACGCTCGATTAATACATCTTCTTCTACATGGATGTCAATGACAGCATCAATTTTTTTGTTTAATTCTTTAAGCATTGTATCTAATGCTTTTGCTTGATCCAGTGTACGTGGGAAACCATCTAATAGGAATCCTTTGTCTGTGTCTGGTTCAGCAAGGCGTTCTTTAACAATTCCGTTTGTTACTTCGTCAGGAACCAGTTCACCTTTATCGATATAAGATTTCGCTTCTAGGCCCAAGGCAGTTTCATTTTTCATTGCTGCACGGAACATATCTCCAGTAGAAATATGTGGAATGCCATACGTATCAATGATTTTTTCTGCTTGGGTGCCTTTACCTGCTCCAGGTAATCCCATTAAAATGAGGTTCATATATTCTCCTCCTAATTTTAAAGACCGGCTTATGAAGCTAGCCATATGTGAGAATGGTGCTGAGGTAAAACCTCAACACTCGATTCTTACTTATTGATAAAGCCGACATATTGACGTTTCATCATTAATCCTTCTAATTGTTTCGTTGTTTCTAATGCAACCCCGATAACGATTAGTAAACTTGTTCCACCTAAACCGATTGATTGAGGTAAGTTCCAAACCATTTGCGCAATGATTGGAAGTAAAGCAACAAGTCCTAGGAAAATTGAGCCGACAACACTTAATCTCATTAACACGCCAGATACATATTCTTCTGTACCTTTACCTGGTCGCACGCTTGGAATGTAGCTTCCTTGTTTTTGTAAGTTTTCCGCTAATTTCTCAGGGTTTACTTGAACAAATGCATAGAAGAACGTAAACGCAACGATTAGGACAGTATAGATGATTGCCCCTGGAACTGTGTTATAACTGAAGATTTTTGTCATAATGTCATACCAATTTTCACCAGCGAATTTTGATGAGAAAGCTTGTAAAATGGCATTTGGTGTTGCAATTAACGAGCTGGCAAAGATAACTGGAATAACCCCAGCAGCATTTACTTTTAACGGTAAATAACTACTTGTTGGTGCACCAGAAACACGTTTTGTATATTGGATTGGAATCTTACGTTCTGCTTGTTGGAAGAACGTTACGACTGTAACGATCACCAAAATAGCAATAACTAAGATTGCAATGAAAATAACAGATTGCCAAATACGAGAAGACTCGATATTGACGAAGTAATCTTCATAGATTTCTTTGACTGCTCCTGGCAAACGAGAAATAATCCCGGCAAAGATAATCATTGAAACACCATTTCCGATTCCTTTTTCTGTAATTTGTTCACCCATCCAAGTCACAAACATCGTCCCAGCAGTTAAAATAACTGCAATCATCACAAAGGTACCTAAGGTTGGATTGTTTACAATCCCAGTTTGACTTAAGCTATTAAAACCAGCAGTGATCCCCATTGACTGAGCCACACCCAAGACAATCGTTAGATATCTTGTTGCTTGATTTAATTTCTTACGCCCAACTTCCCCTTGTTTTGACCATTCTACAAATCTAGGTACAATATCCATTTGCAATAGTTGAATAATAATAGAGGCTGTAATGTATGGCGAAACCCCCATCGAGAAGATAGAGAAGTTTTGCATGGCACTACCACTCACCATATTCAACATATTCAAAAAGGGTAAGCTACTTAAATCAGACAATCCCTTTGCATTCACCCCGGGCACAGTAATGTGCGCACCTAGGCGAAATACAAACAAGATTAAAACTGTAAATAAGATTTTTGATCTAATGTCTTTGACTTTAAAGGCGTTCTTTAATAGCTTGAACAATTAGATCACCTCGATTGAACCACCAGCAGCTTCGATAGCTTCTTGTGCTGATTTCGAGAATTTAGCTGCTTTCACAGTTAATTTTTTCGTTAACTCACCATCTGCAAGAACTTTGATTCCCGCTTTTTCGTTTTTAACGATTCCTGCTTCTTTTAGGACAACAGGAGTTACTTCTGTTCCATCTTCAAAACGGTTTAAAGTATCTAAGTTCACAACAGCGTAATCTTTACGATTAATGTTTGTAAACCCACGTTTTGGTAAACGACGGAATAATGGAGTTTGACCCCCTTCAAATCCTAAACGAACACCACCGCCTGAACGGGCTTTTTGCCCTTTTTGTCCACGGCCAGCTGTTTTACCATTACCAGATGAAGTACCACGTCCAACACGGTTACGTACTTGGCGTGAGCCCTCAGCAGGTTTTAATTCATGAAGTTTCATAGGTTTGGCACCTCCTTAAGCAATCTTCTATTACAAATCTATAAATCTTAAACTTCTTCTACGTCCACTAAATGTGAAATAGTGTTAACCATACCTTTGATTGCTTCATTGGCAGGTTTTGTAACAGTACTATTCACTTTACCTAAACCTAACGCTTTAACTGTAGCACGTTGGTTTTGAGGACGTCCGATAACACTGCGTTTTAAAGTAATTTTTAATTCAGCCATTATTTTTGTCCTCCTTAACCGATAATTTCTTCTACAGATTTACCGCGAAGTGCTGCCACTTCTTCGGCACGTTTTAATTGTTTTAGACCTTCAACAGTTGCGCGAACAACGTTAATAGGTGTGTTTGAACCTAGTGATTTAGATGTAATATCTGCTACACCAGCTAATTCCAATACGGCACGAACTGGTCCACCAGCAGCTACCCCAGAACCTTCTACTGCAGGTTTCATAAGGATACGGCCGCCACCGAATACGCCAATTACTTCGTGCGGGATAGTAGAACCAACCATAGGCACTTCAACTAAGTTTTTCTTCGCGTCTTCGATTGCTTTACGGATAGCTTCAGGTACTTCTTGTGCTTTACCAGTACCGAAACCAACGTGTCCGTTTTTGTCACCGACAACAACTAAAGCTGCGAAACGTAAACGACGTCCACCTTTAACAACTTTTGTTACACGGTTGATCGCTACAACGCGGTCTTCTAATTCCAAATGTTTTGGATCAATATAAACCATGAATGGTGTTCCTCCTTCTCCTAAAATTCTAGTCCATTTTCACGAGCAGCTTCAGCTAAAGCTTGCACGCGGCCATGGTAAAGGTATCCACCACGGTCGAAGACTACTTTTTTAATGCCTTTTTCAGCGGCACGTTCAGCAACTAGTTTACCAACAGCTGCAGCTGTTTCTGTTTTTGTTCCACCTGAAATTTCTTTATCCAAGGCAGAGGCACTTGCTAGCGTCACACCCGCTACGTCATCAATGACTTGCGCGTAGATGTTTTTGTTAGAACGGAAAATGTTCAAGCGTGGGCACTCAGCAGTACCAGAGATTTTGTTACGTACACGACGATGTCTCTTTTGACGTGTTTTGTTTTTATCTGGTTTTGTAATCACAATTTTCACCTCTTTGATTTAATGTTTACTACTAATATTTCAAGCAGTCAGCAGATTACGGAAAAGAGAAGCTGGCAGACAAGACAAAAGCATTTTATTGGAAAAATCCCATAAAATGACAGTTGCTTGTTGTTGACTTCTGTTTTCTACACAGCTGTTATTATTTACCAGTTTTACCTTCTTTACGGCGTACAAATTCACCAACATAGCGAATCCCTTTGCCTTTATAAGGTTCTGGAGGACGAACGCCACGGATGTTAGCAGCTAATTCACCAACAACTTCTTTGTTGATGCCTTTAACGATAACTTGTGTGTTCGCAGGTACTTCAAATGTTACGCCTTCTGGTGCTGTCATTTCGACAGGATGAGAATAACCAACGTTTAAAGTTAATTTGTTGCCTTGTACTTGGGCACGGTATCCGACCCCGATAAGTTCAAGTGCTTTTTGGAAACCTTCAGAAACACCAACAACCATGTTGTTGAAGTTTGCACGAGTTGTTCCGTGGATTGTTTTCATTTCTTTTGAATCGTTTGGACGAGTGAATGTCACTTCGTTTCCTTCGATGTTCATTTTGATATCAGAAGAAAATTCGCGTGTTAATTCACCTTTAGGTCCTTTAACTGTAATGTTGTTTCCGTCTTGCTTGATTTCAACACCAGCAGGAAGAACAACAACTTTATTACCAATACGGCTCACTTAGAGACACCTCCTTGTGTATTTTTTAGAATTACCATACGTAGGCGATTACTTCGCCGCCGATATTTTTCGCTCTAGCTTCTTTGTCAGTAATTACACCCTCTGATGTAGAGATGATTGCAATTCCTAGACCGTTTAATACTTTTGGTACTTCGTCAGCTTTTACGTATGCACGTAAACCTGGCTTAGAAATACGTTTTAAGTTTGTGATAACACGTTCTTCGTTTTTACCATATTTTAGGAAAACACGGATTACGCCTTGTTTGTCATCTTCGATGTATTCTACGTCGCGGATAAATCCTTCACGTTTCAGGATTTCTGCGATATCACGTTTGATTTTTGAAGCAGGTACTTCTAAAGTTTCATGTTTAACCATGTTCGCATTACGAATGCGAGTTAGAAAATCTGCAATTGGATCTGTCATGACCATTGAACTATTTACCTCCTTTATGCGAGTTTACTTGTTTACCAGCTAGCTTTCTTCACGCCGGGAATTTGACCTTTATAGGCAAGTTCGCGGAAGCAAATACGGCAAAGATGAAATTTACGATAAACTGAATGTGGACGTCCACAACGTTCACAACGAGTATAAGCTTGTGTTGAATGTTTAGCAGGACGTTTGTTTTTAGCAATCATTGATTTTTTAGCCACGTAGTTCGCCTCCTTATATTATTTTTGGAATGGCATACCTAATTGTGCCAACAATTCGCGAGACTCTTCGTCAGTGTTCGCTGTTGTAACAATTACGATGTCCATACCGCGTACTTTATCTACTAAATCATAATCAACTTCTGGGAAGATTAATTGTTCTTTAATACCTAAAGTATAGTTACCACGACCATCGAAAGCTTTTTTGCTGACACCGTGGAAGTCACGTACACGAGGTAAAGAAACTGTTACTAATTTATCTAAAAATTCGTACATTCTTTCGCCGCGTAGCGTTACTTTCGCACCGATTGGCATTCCTTCACGTAAACGGAATCCAGCGATAGATTTTTTAGCTTTTGTGATAAGTGGTTTTTGACCAGTGATTAATGCTAATTCTTCAACAGCTTTGTCTAAGTTTTTAGCATTTGATACTGCATCACCCACACCCATGTTGATAACGATTTTATCAACTTTAGGTGTTTGCATAACTGAGCTGTAATTAAATTTTTCCACCAATGATGGTGTTACTTCTTTAATATATTTTTCTTTCAGGCGGTTCATTCAGTAAGCCCTCCTTCCGCAATTTTTATTTATCTAAAACTTCACCTGTTTTTTTAGAAACGCGGACTTTTTTGCCGTCGACTTCTTTAAACGCAACTTTAGTAGCTTCTCCGTTTGAAGGATCAATCACCATTACATTAGAAACATGAATTGGCGCTTCCACTTCAAGGATTCCACCTTGTGGGGCTGCTTGGTTTGGTTTTTGGTGTTTTTTAACGACGTTGACACCTTCAACGATAACTTTATCTTGTTTAGGAAACGCTGCTAAGACAACGCCTTCTTTGTTTTTATCTTTACCAGTGATAACTTTTACTTTATCGCCTTTTTTAACAAACATTACTGTTTCGCACCTCCTTTAACGTGGGCTCGAGATTATAATACTTCTGGTGCTAGAGAAACGATCTTCATGAAGTTGTTTTCACGTAATTCACGTGCAACTGGTCCGAAGATACGTGTTCCGCGTGGGCTTTTATCGTCACGGATAATTACCGCAGCATTTTCATCAAATTTGATGTAAGAACCGTCAGCACGACGAGCGCCAGATTTTGTACGAACGATAACGGCTTTAACTACTTCACCTTTTTTAACAACCCCACCTGGCGTTGCTTGTTTGACAGTAGCAACAATAACGTCACCGATGTTAGCAGTTTTACGACCAGATCCGCCTAGGACTTTGATCGTTAAAATTTCACGTGCGCCAGAATTGTCAGCGACTCTTAAACGACTTTCTTGTTGGATCACGATGTGTATCCCCCTTTCAGATTTTGTGCTTCAATCTATTAGGAAATTCTCGTTTTATTAGATAATAACTGCTTCTTCGACTACCTCTAGTAAACGGAAACGTTTTGTAGCTGATAATGGACGAGTTTCCATGATTTTTACGATGTCTCCAACTTTCGCTGTGTTGTTTTCATCATGCGCTTTATATTTTTTAGAATATTTCATACGTTTGCCATAGATAGGGTGGTTTTTCTTTGTTTCAACGACAACTGTGATTGTTTTATCCATTTTGTCTGATACCACGCGACCTTGGTAAACTTTACGTTGATTTCTTTCTTCAGTCATACGCGTTTGGCCTCCTTCCACTATTAGTTAGCTTGTTCACGCAATACTGTTTTGATGCGTGCAATCGATTGACGTACTTCTTTAATACGTGCAGTGTTTTCTAATTGACCTGTTGCTAATTGGAATCTTAAGTTGAACAATTCTTCTTTTAATTGTTTTTCTTTATCTAGCATTTCGGCAGTGGTTAATTCTCTGATTTCTTTAACCTTCATTCGATTCACCACCCATTTCCTCACGTTTTACGATCTTAGTTTTTACCGGCAATTTGTGAGATGCAAGACGAAGAGCTTCACGAGCTACTTCTTCAGGAACGCCTGCGATTTCAAACATGATTTTACCACGTTTAACTGGTGATACCCAGCCTTCTGGTGCCCCTTTACCTTTACCCATACGTACGCCGATAGCTTTACTTGTGTAAGACTTGTGAGGGAAAATTTTAATCCATACTTTCCCGCCACGTTTCATGTAACGAGTCATTGCAATACGGGCTGCTTCGATTTGACGGTTAGTAATCCAGTGAGATTCAGTTGCTTGTAAACCCCATTCACCAAATGCTACTTCTTTTCCGCCTTTAGCTTCACCGCGCATTTTTCCGCGGAATTCACGACGGTGTTTTACACGTTTAGGTACTAACATGATTATTTCCCTCCTTTCTCAGTGTTTTTTTTCGTTGGAAGAATTTCTCCACGATAGATCCACACTTTAACTCCTAGTTTTCCGTAAGTAGTGTCCGCTTCTTCCCATGCGTAATCAATGTCCGCACGTAATGTGTGAAGTGGTACAGTTCCTTCAGAGTATCCTTCTGAACGAGCGATATCCGCACCGTTTAGACGACCTGATACTTGAGTTTTGATTCCTTTAGCGCCAGCACGCATTGCGCGTTGGATAGCTTGTTTTTGAGCACGACGGAAAGCAACACGGTTTTCTAATTGACGTGCAATTCCTTCGCCTACTAATTTTGCATCTAAATCTGGTTTTTTGATTTCAACGATGTTGATGTGAACTCGTTTGCCAGTTAATTTGTTTAATTCTTTTCTTAGGTTTTCGACTTCAGATCCGCCTTTACCGATAACCATACCTGGTTTAGCTGTGTGAATTGAAATGTTAACACGGTTTGCAGCGCGTTCGATTTCAATTGTAGATACAGCAGCATCAGCAAGTTTTGTTGCGATAAATTTACGGATTCTTAAATCTTCGTGTAAGAATTCAGCATACTCTTTTTCAGCATACCATTTCGCATCCCAGTCGCGGATGATGCCTACACGCATTCCAATTGGATGTACTTTTTGACCCACTGATTGTCCCTCCTCTTAAATGTTTAAGCTCTGTTTTCATAAAGAAAACAGCCTATTTCATGAGACTTATTTCTCTGTTACAACTACTGTGATGTGACTAGTACGTTTGTTGATTGGTGAAGCTGAACCTTTTGCACGAGGACGGAAACGTTTCATTGTTGGTCCTTCGTTAACAAATGCTTCAGATACGACTAAGCTTTCAACGTCTAAGTCAAAGTTGTTTTCTGCGTTAGCAACTGCTGACATTAAAACTTTTTCAATGATTCCAGCAGACTTGTTCGGTGTGAATTTCAAGATTGAAATTGCATCCGCAACGCTTTTCCCTCTGATAAGATCGATTACTAAACGTGCTTTACGAGGTGAAGTGCGAACTGTTTTTGCAGTTGCTTTAGCTGATGTAATTTGTTCTGACATTTGCATATCCTCCCCTCAAAATTAGCGTTTAGTTTTTTTATCGTCAGCAACGTGGCCACGATAAGTTCTAGTTGGTGCAAATTCACCTAATTTATGTCCTACCATGTCTTCTTGAATGTAAACAGGGACATGTTTCCGTCCATCATATACAGCGATTGTGAAACCTACGAATGATGGAAAAATTGTAGAGCGGCGAGACCAAGTTTTAATTACTTTTTTCTTTTCGGCACCTTGTTGTGCTTCGACCTTTTTCATCAAATGATCATCGACGAAAGGTCCTTTTTTTAAACTACGACCCATGGTGAACCTCCTCTCAAAATGTACGACACATGGTCAAAAAAATTATTTAGTACGACGACGAACGATAAGTTTGTCTGATTTAGCTTTTTTATTACGTGTTTTGTATCCAATTGCTGGTTGACCCCATGGAGATACTGGCGCTTTACGTCCAATTGGTGTTTTACCTTCACCACCACCGTGTGGGTGATCGTTAGGGTTCATTACGCTACCACGAACAGTTGGGCGTTTACGCATCCAACGAGAGCGGCCAGCTTTACCAATGTTGATTAATTCGTGTTGTTCGTTACCAACTGAACCGATTGTTGCACGGCAAGTTGCTAAGATCATACGAACTTCGCCAGAGTTTAAGCGGATTAATACGTATTTGCCTTCTTTACCAAGTACTTGCGCGCTTGTTCCAGCTGAACGAATTAATTGTCCACCTTTACCAGGTTTCATTTCAATGTTGTGGATAACTGTACCAACTGGAATGTTTTCCAATGGTAATGCGTTACCTACTTTAATATCTGCTTCTGGACCAGATACTAGGCGCATGCCTACTTCTAATCCTTTTGGTGCTAAGATGTATGCCTTAACCCCGTCTTCGTAATGAACTAACGCGATGTTAGCAGAACGGTTTGGATCGTACTCGATCGTTTTAACAACCGCTGCGACGTTATCTTTATTACGTTTGAAGTCAATCACACGGTATTGACGTTTGTGACCGCCACCTTGGTGACGAACCGTAATGCGACCGTTGTTGTTACGACCGGCATTGTTTTTTAATGGCTGTAACAATGATTTTTCTGGTGTTGAAGTTGTGATTTCAGCGAAATCAGAACTTGTCATGTTACGACGGCCATTTGTGGTAGGTTTGTACTTTTTAATCGCCACGTCTTATTTCCCTCCTACGTTGATATTGTTCAGGACTGCTTATTCAGCAGCTTCGAATAATTGAATTTCTTTTGAATCTTCAGTTAATGTAACGATCGCTTTGCGACGTTTTTTTGTATAACCTGCATATTTACCCATGCGTTTGAATTTTGGACGCACGTTTAAGATGTTTACGTTTGCTACTTTAACATCGAATGCTGATTCAACAGCTTGTTTTACTAAAGTTTTGTTTGCGCGAGTGTCCACTTCGAAAGTATATTTCTTTTCGTCCATAGCTAACATGGATTTTTCAGTGATCACTGGGCGTTTGATTACGTCTAGTAATTCCATTATGCAAGCACCTCCTCAATTTGAGTAAGAGCTGTTTGTGTTGCCAAGACTTTGTTAGCTGACACAACATCTAACACACTAACGTTATCAGAAGTTACTACAGAAACGTTTGGTAAGTTACGAGCTGATAAAGCTGCAAAGTCGTTACCATTTTCTAAAACAACTAATACTTTAGTATCGATAGACAAGTTAGCAAGAACTTGTTTGAATTCTTTTGTTTTTGGTGCATCGAAGCTTAAACCTTCTACTGCTACCAAGTTATTTTCAGCAACTTTATCTGATAATACAGATTTCATTGCTAAGCGACGAACTTTTTTAGGAAGTTTGTAGCTGTATGAACGCGGTGTTGGTCCAAAGACTACGCCACCTCCACGCCATTGTGGTGAACGGATTGAACCTTGACGAGCACGACCAGTTCCTTTTTGACGCCATGGTTTGCGGCCACCGCCACGAACAGCGCTACGGTTTTTAACTGCGTGTGTTCCTTGTCTTAATGAAGCACGTTGCATGATGATTGCATCATAGACAACACTTTCATTAGGTTCGATTCCGAAGATTTCTTCATTTAAAGTGATTTCACCGTTTTGAGTTCCATCTTGTTTGAATAATGCTACATTCGGCATTCCTTAGTTCCTCCTTTCCCTACACTTATTTAGCTTTCACAGCTGATTTGATTGTGATTAAAGATTTTTTCGCTCCAGGAATGTTTCCTTTGATTAAGATAACATTTCTTTCTACGTCCACTTTAACAACTTCAAGGTTTTGAATTGTTACGCGGTCGCCACCCATACGGCCGGCTAGTCGTTTATTTTTAAATACACGGTTAGGCGCTACTGGACCCATTGACCCAGGACGACGGTGATAACGAGAACCATGAGACATAGGTCCGCGGCTTTGGCCGTGACGTTTGATTGCCCCTTGGAATCCTTTACCTTTCGTAGTACCTGTAACATCAACAACGTCTCCTGCTTGGAAAACATCTACTTTGATTTCTTTACCTACTTCATATTCTCCTAGCTCAACATTCTTGAATTCTTTAATGAAGCGCTTAGGAGCCGTGTTTGCTTTTGCAACATGACCTTTCGCAGGTTTGTTTGATAAAACTTCACGTTTGTCTTGGTAACCAACTTGGATAGCTTCGTATCCGTCAGTTTCAACAGTTTTTACTTGTAAAACTACGTTTGGCGTAGCTTCAACTACTGTTACTGGAATTAATTCACCAGACTCAGTAAAGATTTGTGTCATTCCCACTTTTTTCCCTAAGATTCCTTTGGTCATGAGTACACCTCCATCTTAATTTTATAGTTTGATTTCAATATTAACACCAGACGGTAAGTCAAGCTTCATTAGAGCGTCAACTGTTTTTGGTGTTGGGTTCACAATGTCAATTAGACGTTTGTGAGTACGCATTTCGAATTGTTCGCGAGAATCTTTGTATTTATGAGTCGCACGAATAACTGTGTAAAGTGAGCGTTCTGTTGGTAATGGAATCGGACCTGATACGTCAGCTCCAGTTCTTTTTGCTGTTTCCACAATTTTATCCGCTGATTGATCTAAAATACGGTGTTCATACGCTTTTAAACGGATACGAATTTTTTGTTTTGCCATCTTGTTCCCTCCTTCGCCTATTTTAAAAGTAGACATAGCTCCACGAAAATTTATCCGGCATGCTCGTTCATGGCAAAGCGTCCGAGCGTGTCGCAACCTCTCGCTTCACAGCCGGCAAATCAAATCGTTGATCTACCAATGCTTTTTACACTCCTGTAAACAGCACCTTTTTGATTATACTATGAAAGGATAGTGTTAGCAAGGATTTTCTGCGTTTTTTTGAAAGAATTTTTTCTTGTTTTGAAAAGCATTTGTTTTGTTTTTCAATTCTTTTCATTCTATTTTTATAAAAAAAGAATTTGAGATTCCTTTTTTACCAGAATCTCAAATTCTCTCTTTTTTATTCTATTAACCAATCCGGCGCATTGGAATATCATTGTTATCTGGATGAACCAATAAATATTGAATAACATCAATATTGCTTGCTTGGAATGAGGCTGCACATGCTTGCAAATATAAGTCCCACATTCGATAGAAGCGCTCGCCTTTTTCGTCAACAATTTCTGTTTCTATATTATGGAAGTTTTTTGTCCAATGTTCCAACGTCAATTGATAATCTCTGCGCAAACTTTCCAAGTCAATCACTTGCAAGTCGTTTTCTGTCATATGGCCGACTAGCTCAGTGACACCAGGAATATAGCCACCAGGGAAAATATAACGATTAATCCAAGCATTTTTAGCCCCACCTTGTTGGCGACTGATCCCATGAATCAACGCCGTACCTTTAGGCGCTAAATTCCGCTGAACGACATCAAAATATTCATGTAGATTTTCCGCACCGACATGTTCAAACATCCCAACACTCGTAATATGGTCAAAAGACTCTCCTTTTAAATCACGATAATCCATCAATTTGACAGTCATTCGATCTTGTAGACCTTCTTTTTCTATAATATGGCGAATATGATGAAATTGCTCTTCACTTAATGTAATCCCAGTTGCTTTGGCTCCATATTCTTTCACCGCAGTTAAAATTAACGTGCCCCAGCCGCAACCAATATCCAGTAAAGTGTCGCCCTCTTTGATAAACAATTTATCTAAAATATGATGAACTTTATTCACTTGCGCTTGTTCTAATGTATCTTCAGGCGTTTTAAAATAAGCACATGAATACGTCATTGTTTGGTCAAGCCATTTTTTGTAAAAATCATTTCCTAGATCGTAATGGCTGTGAATATCCTCTTGCGAACGTTTTTTTGAATGACTTTCTTTAGGAAGCCATTTAATAAATTTAGCATTGTGTAAAAAGCTATCCTTTTGGTTATACACATCATAAATCAGCGCTTGGATATCGCCTTCGATTTCAATTTTGCGATCCATGTAGGCTTCCCCTAAAGTTAACGAAGCGTTATTCAGTAAATCCTTCACAGGAATTTTTTCATTGAATACAATTTTAAAAACCGGATCCCCCGACCCTTGCCCATACTCTTTGACGGTACCATCCCAGTATGTGACTTGTGTCTTTTTTGAAAAAGACCATTTAAACAGTTGACTGTACGTTTCTTTTTCTAACATTGCATTCCCTCCATTAAATACCATTTGAAGCCAAAACAAAAAGAAGTCGCTTTCCGGTAGTTCGTCAAAACAAACACCACAGTCCGTTCTAAACTGAAGCACAGAAAAGTTATCACCCCTTCTATGTTCCGCTTCTTTTTTTGCAATTACAGTTCTATTCTACTCCTCTTTTAAAAATTTGAACATTCTTTTAACGTAATACCTACTATTGTTATTCTTTATCACAAAAAAACTAGAGCCAGTCCTTGACAGACTCCTCTAGTTCTAAATATTATTCTTTCTTACGCATCCGTTGTTCCGCATGAGTGTAAGCGCCATGCCACACGTGCCCCACATAAGGATTAACTTGAATACCGTGTTTAATCGCCGCTGCTACAAATTTTTTCGCTAAAGTTACTGCTTCTAACACCGAATAACCTTTCGCCAAGCCAGCTGTGATTGCCGCTGAAAAAGTACAACCTGCACCATGATTATAATCAGTTGGATATAATTCATTTTCCAAAAGATGCGCGGTGTGACCATCGTAAAACAAGTCCAGTGCTTTTTCACCAGCTAAGCGATGTCCCCCTTTAACCACGACATGCTTGGCTCCCATTTGTACAATTCGTTTTGCCGCTTCTTCCATCTCCGCCACGGAAGAAATTTCGCCTAAACCAGATAAGATGCCCGCTTCAATTAAATTAGGCGTGGCAACTAATGCTAATGGCAGTAAATCGTTTTTTAGGCCTTCCACACTTTTGGGTTGCAGAATTTGTGCCGTTCCCTTACAAGCAATGACTGGGTCAATCACGACTTTTTGAATTTTTTCTTGTTTAATGTACTTACTAGCCATTTTAATATTTTGTTCATTACCCATCATCCCTGTTTTCAAAGCCGCTACTGGACCGCCTGCAAAAACCGAAATCAATTGTTTTTCTAAGAGCGTTTCTGGCAATTCAGTTACTTCATGTGACCAACCTGTCGTAGGATCCATCGTCACAATCGAGGTTAAACTTGAAAATCCAAAAACTCCATACTCTTCAAATGTTTTTAAATCTGCTTGAATCCCTGCCCCTCCAGTTGAATCGGAGCCTGCAATCGTCAATACTTTTTCCATTAAATCACCTAACCTTTTTCTCCAAGTATACGGAAGAAACAAGTCTGCTAAAACAGCCAATTGGCTTATTTTTTAGCCAGCCAATTTCTAAACAAAAAAAAGACCAGAGAATAAATTCTCTGGTCTTACGTCCGAATACCCCAGTTTTTCACGCTGGTTAAAGCTATAGTTAAAAAGTTAATTATTTAACGATTTCAGTAACAACGCCTGAACCTACAGTACGTCCGCCTTCACGAATAGAGAAACGAGTTCCGTCTTCGATAGCGATTGGGTGAATTAATTCAACGTCCATAGCAACGTTATCACCAGGCATTACCATTTCAGTACCTTCTGGCAATTCTACAACACCAGTAACGTCTGTTGTACGGAAGTAGAATTGAGGACGGTAGTTAGTGAAGAATGGAGTGTGACGTCCGCCTTCTTCTTTTGATAATACGTATACTTCAGCTTTGAATTTTGTGTGTGGAGTGATTGTAGCTGGTTTAGCTAATACTTGTCCACGTTCGATATCTTCACGTGCAACACCACGTAATAAAGCACCGATGTTGTCGCCTGCTTCAGCGTAGTCTAATAATTTACGGAACATTTCAACACCTGTAACAGTTGTTTTAGATGTTTCGTCTTTAATACCAACGATTTCAACTTCGTCACCAACGCGAACTTCACCACGTTCAACACGGCCTGTAGCAACAGTACCACGTCCAGTGATTGAGAATACGTCTTCGACTGGCATCATGAATGGTTTGTCAGTATCACGTTCTGGAGTTGGGATATATTCGTCAACTGCAGCCATTAATTCTAAGATTTTTTCTTCATAAGACTCGTCGCCTTCTAAAGCTTTCAAAGCAGAACCTGCGATAACTGGAACATCATCGCCTGGGAAATCGTATTCTGATAATAAGTCACGAACTTCCATTTCTACTAATTCTAATAATTCTTCGTCATCAACCATATCCATTTTGTTTAAGAATACAACGATGTATGGTACACCAACGTTACGTGATAATAAGATATGTTCACGTGTTTGAGGCATAGGACCATCAGCAGCAGAAACTACTAAGATAGCTCCGTCCATTTGAGCAGCACCAGTGATCATGTTTTTAACGTAGTCCGCGTGTCCTGGGCAGTCAACGTGTGCATAGTGACGAGTTTCAGTTTCATATTCGATATGAGAAGTGTTGATTGTGATTCCACGTTCTTTTTCTTCTGGAGCGTTATCGATAGAATCGTAGCTTTGTGCTTCCCCGCCACCGTGTTTTGATAATACAGTAGCAATTGCAGCTGTTAATGTAGTTTTACCATGGTCAACGTGTCCGATAGTACCAATGTTAACATGGGATTTAGAACGGTCAAATTTTTCTTTTGCCATTTTGAATGTTCCTCCTAAAAATATAAATTTTATTGTTTGTTTTATATGTGATAGACGTTACTAAAAATCGTCTGATCATCATAAGCTATTTTACACGAAATCTTGAAAAAAGGATAGTTCTAAAAACAAACCTTTTATTCTCAAGGAAAATTATGCGTTGCCGCCGTTTTTCTTGATGATTTCTTCTTGAACAGACTTAGGTACGTCTTCATAGTGGTCAAATACCATCATAAATGTACCGCGTCCTTGTGTTGCTGAACGTAATGTTGTAGCATAACCAAACATTTCAGCTAAAGGTACCATCGCATTAACGATTTGAGAGTTACCGTGTGCTTCCATACCTTCAACACGTCCACGACGACTTGTTACGTGTCCCATGATATCACCTAAGTAATCTTCAGGAACAGTAATTGTAACTTTCATCATTGGTTCTAAAATAACTGGGTTTGCATTTTTAGCCGCAGCTTTCAATGCCATAGAAGCAGCTACACGGAAGGCCGTTTCATTTGAATCGACATCGTGGTATGAACCATCGTAAAGTTTTGCTTTGATATCAACTAATGGATAACCAGCAAGAACACCGTTGTTCATAGAGTCTTCTAACCCTTTTTCAACTGCTGGGATGTATTCACGAGGAACCACACCACCGACAATTGCGTTTTCAAACTCGAAGCCTTTACCTTCTTCATTTGGTGTAAATTCAACCCATACGTGACCGTATTGTCCTTTACCACCAGACTGACGAACGAATTTACCTTCTGCTTTAGTCGCAGCACGGAATGTTTCGCGGTAAGATACTTGAGGAGCACCTACGTTAGCTTCAACTTTGAATTCACGTTTCATACGGTCTACTAAAACGTCTAAGTGCAATTCACCCATACCAGAGATAACTGTTTCACCAGTTTCAACGTTTGTTTCAACGCGGAATGATGGATCTTCTTCAGCAAGTTTTTGTAGAGCCACGCCCATTTTATCTTGGTCAGCTTTTGATTTAGGTTCAACAGCGACTTGGATAACTGGGTCAGGGAATTCAATAGATTCAAGAATAACTGGTGCATCTAATGCACATAATGTATCACCAGTTGTTGTGTCTTTTAGACCAACAGCAGCAGCGATATCACCAGAGTACACTTTGTCAATTTCTTGACGAGTGTTGGCGTGCATTTGTAGGATACGACCGATACGTTCTTTTTTGCCTTTTGAAGCGTTCAATACGTATGAACCACTTTCAAGGACACCAGAATAAACACGGAAGAAAGTTAAACGACCTACGAATGGGTCAGTCATAACTTTAAATGCTAATGAAGCGAAAGGTGCTTCGTCATCAGCTGGACGAGTTGTTTCTTCGTCTGTTTTAGTATCGATCCCTTTGATAGCATCGATATCTAATGGAGATGGTAAGTAATCAAGAACAGCGTCCAACATTAATTGAACCCCTTTATTCTTGAATGCTGAACCAGCTAATACAGGGAAGAACTCAACGTTGATTGTTGCTTGACGGATACCAGCGACTAATTCTTCTTCAGTGATTTCTTCACCTTCAAGATATTTCATCATTAAGTCTTCGTCAGTTTCAGCAACAGCTTCAACTAATTTTTCGCGCCATTCTTGCGCTTTTTCTAAATAATCTTCAGGAATATCAGTTTCTTGAATATCTGTTCCCAAATCATTTGTGTAGATTTCAGCTTTCATTTTAATCAAGTCAATGATTCCAGTGAAGTCTTCTTCAGCTCCGATTGGAATTTGAATTGGATGAGCGTTTGCTTGTAAACGATCATGTAATGATTCTACTGAATAGAAGAAGTCCGCACCGATTTTATCCATTTTGTTACAGAATACAATACGAGGAACTTTATATTCAGTCGCTTGACGCCAAACAGTTTCTGTTTGAGGTTCTACACCTGATTGAGAGTCAAGAACTGTTACCGCACCATCTAATACGCGTAGAGAACGTTGTACTTCAATTGTGAAGTCCACGTGTCCTGGAGTATCGATGATATTTACACGGTAGCCTTTCCACTGTGCAGTTGTCGCAGCGGATGTAATCGTGATACCACGTTCTTGTTCTTGTTCCATCCAGTCCATTTGTGAAGCACCTTCATGGGTTTCACCGATTTTATGGATTTTACCAGTGTAGTACAAGATACGCTCAGTTGTTGTTGTTTTACCAGCATCAACGTGGGCCATGATACCAATGTTACGAGTTTTTTCAAGTGAAAATTCTCTTGCCATTTTGTATGTTTACTCCTCTCTTTATTTAAATCGATTGTAAATTGACTTTCTGCTGCCACCTTACGCGACAGACAGAGAGGATCTTACCAACGATAATGAGCAAATGCGCGGTTTGCGTCTGCCATTTTGTGTGTGTCTTCGCGTTTTTTAACAGAAGCGCCAGTGTTGTTAGCAGCATCCATGATTTCTTTCGCTAGACGTTCTTCCATTGTGTGTTCACCACGTAGACGTGCGTAGTTAACTACCCAACGTAAACCTAAAGTTGTACGACGTTCTGGACGAACTTCAACTGGTACTTGGTAGTTAGAACCCCCAACACGACGTGCTTTAACTTCAAGAACAGGCATAACGTTTTTCATTGCTTGTTCAAAAACTTCCAATGGATCGTTACCTGTAGATTCTTTGATGATATCAAATGAATTATAGATAATGTTAGCAGCAATCCCGCGTTTACCGTCAACCATTACACGGTTGATTAAGCGAGTTACTAATTTTGAGTTATAAATTGGATCTGGTAAAACATCACGTTTTGCAACAGGACCTTTACGAGGCATCCGTAACTCCTCCTTCCGAAATATGATTTTTCAAGTTGTTATTGTCTTATTATAATTAAGCTTTAGGACGTTTTGTACCGTATTTAGAGCGGCTTTGTTTACGGTCGTTAACACCGGCAGTATCAAGCGCACCACGAACGATATGGTAACGTACCCCTGGTAAGTCTTTTACACGTCCACCACGTAATAATACCACGCTGTGTTCTTGTAAGTTGTGACCGATACCTGGGATATAAGCTGTAACTTCGATTAAGTTTGACAAACGAACACGGGCATATTTACGTAAAGCTGAGTTCGGTTTTTTAGGTGTCATCGTACCCACACGTGTACAAACTCCACGTTTTTGCGGAGAGTTAACGTTTGTTTGAGTTTTCTTAAAACTGTTATATCCTTTGTTTAAGGCTGGTGAATCAGATTTTTCTACTTTAGATTTACGAGGTTTACGTACTAATTGGTTAATTGTAGGCATTCCTTGTTCTCCTCCTTCCTTACTTCGCTTCTAGTTCCACACATCCAGGTGGTTCTTTTTTCGCGATAAAAAATAATGCAATCTCTGCACTCTTTATCAAATATGCTTTGATAGACAGTCAGCACGTCCCTATAAGGAACCTGTAGATAAAGCACCTTTGTTAGGATACCACGATAAGTATCAGCTGTCAACCCTCTTCTTTCGCCTTTCGAAAAAAAGATTTTCCTTCTATTTAAACGTACTTTTCCTTTAAAAATTTTTATGACTTTTTCAAAAACTTTCTATCTTTTTTAGTTAAATAACGGTACAATATCTTTGACTATTGAAGGGGGCGGAAAACAGCGATGAATCTGAAACAAATGGTAGGAATCGAAGCTGCAAAATATGTAGAAGACGGCATGATTGTCGGTTTGGGTACTGGCTCAACAGCAAAATTTATGGTAGACGAAATTGGTCGTCGCGTAAAAGAAGAAGGATTGTCAATCGTAGGGGTTACTACTTCAAAAGAAACAGAGAAACAAGCCTTGGCCTTGGGCATTCCTTTAAAAAGTATTGATGAGGTTCCGTATGTGGATCTTACGATTGATGGCGCCGATGAAATCAGCGCTGATTTTCAAGGAATCAAAGGCGGTGGCGCTGCCTTACTTTTTGAAAAAATTGTGGCCACTTATTCAAAGAAATGTATTTGGATTGTGGATAAATCAAAAATGGTGGACGATTTAGGGGCTTTCCCACTTCCAGTTGAGGTTGTTCCTTATGGCAGCCGCCAACTAGTGCATTTATTTGAAGAAAAAGGCTATCACCCAACACTTCGTTTAAACGCTGCTGGCGAAACATTGATAACAGATGGAGGCCACCATATCATCGATTTACATTTAGAAAAAATTACAGATCCAGAAGCTTTAGGTTCTTATTTAGACAACTTGGTTGGCGTCGTTGAACACGGCTTATTTTTAAATATGGTTTCTATGGTAATCGTCGGTTATGAAGATGGACCGAAAACCTTACATGTTCCCGCACGTTAAGAATGTGTGAAAAAAGATTATTTATATAGGAAGGATAATATATGAAACGAATTGGTTATGCACGCACAACTATTATTGAAGACGATTTAAAAAATCAACTAACCACTCTCCAATCGTTTGGTTGTGATGATATTTTCCAAGAGACATTTGATCCTCAAGCGGAGATCAGTGTCTTAGACGAAGTCGAAAAACTTCTTTCTGCTGGGGATACACTTATTGTTTGTAAATTGCACCATTTAGGTAAAACAACCCGCCAATTAACAGACTTTATGAAAATGCTAAAGGAAAAACAAGTTGATTTTGTCAGCATTTCAGAAGGAATTGATACTCACCTTCCAACAGGTGAAGCCTATTTCCAATTAATGGAGAGCTTATCTGCGATGGAATGTGCACTAATTAAAGAACGAACACTCGTCGGGCTCCACAAAGCTCGTGAAAACGGAAAAGTAGGTGGACGTCCAAAAATCGATGGACGCACCGTCCGCAAAATCCGTGCATTATATTATGAAAACAAAGAAACAATCCAATTTATTTCTAATAAATGCGGCGTTTCGGTGGGCACTTGTTATAAGTACATCAATTTACCTGAGACAGATGTCGAGCGGCTGTATTCCTAAGAATAAAAAAGAAGTCCTTCAGATGGGGCTTCTTTTTTGATTCGATTTCACTCTAATTTTTCAGCAACTTTCACGTTTTTTTACTATTTTCCATTGGAAATCTTGCGCAAAACGGTGTACAATAAACGTGGAAATCTTATTTTCAGAAAACTAAACTCAAAGGAGAGCTTATACATGCCAAAATTAGTTTTTTCTCGTCATGGACTTAGCGAATGGAATGCCTTAAACCAATTTACTGGATGGGCTGACGTAGATTTAGCACCTGAAGGTGTTGAAGAAGCAAAAGAAGGCGGCCGTAAAATTAAAGAAGCAGGCATCGAATTCGACGTTGCTTATACTTCTGTTTTAACTCGTGCCATCAAAACTTGTAACTATTTACTAGAATACTCAGATCAATTATGGGTACCTCAAATCAAATCTTGGCGCTTAAACGAACGTCACTATGGTAAATTACAAGGACTAAACAAAAAAGAAACTGCTGAAAAATACGGAGACGAACAAGTCCACATCTGGCGTCGTTCTTACGATACTCTTCCTCCATTAATGGAAGCAACAGATGAAGGTTCTGCAGCAAACGACCGTCGTTATGCAATGTTAGACCAACGCGATATTCCTGGTGGCGAAAACTTGAAAGTTACTTTGGAACGTGCATTACCATTCTGGCAAGATGAAATTGCGCCAGCTTTAAAAGACAACAAAACTGTCTTAGTAGCGGCTCATGGTAATTCATTACGTGCTTTAGCTAAACACATCGAAGGCATTTCTGATGAAGATATTATGGATCTTGAAATCCCAACAGGTAAACCATTAGTTTATGAATTAAACGATGATTTAACTGTGAAAGAAAAATACTACTTATAAGAACTTGTTTCTTATTAACAAAAGCGGTTTGCCAAGGCAAACCGCTTTTTTATGGATTAAATAAATTGACTTTCGGTTAAACAATCTTTATAAATCGCTACTATATCCGCTGCATCCAATGGTACATAAGCCTTTTCGGCAATTGCACTATGGTCCACAGCTTGTTGTGCCATTTCTTCAAATTTATCTGCTTCGATGCCAACTTCTGGTAATGTCATTGGAATGCCACAAGCCACAAAGTAATCATACAATGCTTGAATACCTTTTTTCGCTGCTACTTCCTCTTCTTGTTCGACTATTCCCCACACATTTCGAGCAAACTGTGCAAACTTGCCTACGGTTTGTTCAGACAAAACGTAATTCATCCAACGAGGCGTTAAAATTGCTAAGCCAATCCCATGCGTAATGTCATAAAACGCACTTAATTCATGTTCCATTGGGTGACAAGACCAAACACCTTGTTTGCCGCGCCCTGTTAAGCCATTTAAGGCTAAACTACTTGCCCACATTAAATTAGCACGTGCATCATAATCTTCTGGATTTTCTAAAGCAATAGGACAATTTTTGATAACCGTTCGCATTAAGCCTTCTGACACAAAATCTTGGACGTCTGTGCCTGTCGAAATACTAAAATAGTTTTCAATCAAATGACTGAAAATATCCGCTGAGCCAGCTGCTGTTTGATTTTGAGGAACCGTAAAAGTATTCGTTGGATCCAAGAACGAAACTTTTGGAATCATATTCGGACCACCAAAGCCTAACTTTTGATTGGTTTCTAAGTTAGAAATGACAGCACCTGCGTTCATTTCACTACCTGTCGCTGCTAAAGTCAAGATGGTCACGATTGGTAAAGCAGGACCAGTATACCCTTTTCTGGCTGCAATGACTGTCCAGATATCTTCTTCCGAATAAAAGCCCGCAGCTATTGCTTTGGAACAGTCAATGGTTGAACCACCGCCAACTGCTAAAATAACATCGACTTGGTTTTCTTTACACAACTCAATTCCTTTTCTAACGGTTTCAATGCGCGGGTTTGGTTCGACACCGCTCAACTCAATCAGTGTATGCCCGTTTTTTGGGCCAAATCAGTAATTTGTTGGTACAAGCCATTACGTTTGATACTACCGCCACCATAAACAAGTAAGACATTTTTGCCAAATTGATCTAACACAGCAGGTAATTCGTCTAAACGATCTTTCCCAAAACGGATGTCTGTTGGTACATAAAAATTAAAGTTTTCCATTCTTTCATCCTCCATTCAATCCTCTTACGCATTTATCATACTATTTTTTCAAAAATCCGCCAATAAAAAAGCCGAGCAAATGACAGTTGCTTTCACAACGACCGATTGACCCAGCTTTTGATTCTTTTTTATAACGAATCGCTTGTTTTGATTAACAAATAAAGAAAATAAGGCGCACCGATGATCGCAACAATAATCCCTGCAGGCATTTCTCCATTGCCAGGCAATAGCCGACCAATCGTATCACTAACCAATAAAAGTAAACTCCCAAACAACGCCGCCAATGGCAATACCTGTTTTTGTTGCGTAAAACCACATTTGCGAGCAATATGTGGCGCAAGTAAACCTAAAAAATTAATTCCCCCTGTAACGGAAATCGCTGATGCCGCCAACATCACCGCTAACAGCAACGAAACGATTCGTTCTTTTTTCACAGCAATACCTACAGAAATAGCTGTTTCGTCCCCCAATTGAAAAATATCCAACAGACGATGACGCTTCATCGCAAAAAAGAACCCGATGACTAGCCAAGGCAACAAAGCGCCCACAAAGAACCAATTACTGCCCCAGATACTGCCTGCTTGCCACATTGTAACAAAACGGTACTTTTCAGTGTCAATTTTTGATGTAATTAATAAGGTGAGTGCTGAAATACCCGTACTCAAAATGATACCCGCTAAGACCATTCGAACTGGCGTCAATCCTAAACGATGATGATACGCAATTACCAAAATCCCAACAGCCGCTAGCAAGCCGCCAACTAAGGCCACGAGCGGAAGTGCAAACGTCGTGATACTTGTCGTCTCAACAAAACTAATAAACAAAATCACTGCCAAACCCGCACCCGCATTAATGCCTAAAATCCCAGTATCTGCTAACGGATTCCGAGTAATCCCTTGAAGAATAGCGCCGCTTAAGCCTAAAGCTGCGCCCGCTAGGACCGCAAGCACAATCCGTGGTAACCGAAAATCCCAAACTAACAGTTGTTTGGCCTGACTTCCCTGTCCCAAAAGAAGGGCTTTTAAATCCATGACGGAAACAGATAATTCCCCTTGCGTTAAACTGATACAAGCCGTTAGGATAATCCCAACTATTAAGATAGCCACCCAACGGGACACTTTTTTCTGTGTCATCCTAGTTGCCCTCCTTTACGAAATAAATAAAGAAAGAATGGGATGCCAATTAAGGCCGTGATAATCCCAAATGGTGTTTCAAAAGGCGGATTCACCATTCGAGCGATTAAATCTGCCACCAAAACGAGGAGCGCACCGCCTAACGCTGAGAACGGAATCAAGCGCCGGTAATTTTCTCCAGAAACTGTTCGCATCACATGAGGCACCACCAAACCAACAAAACTGACCGAGCCAACTAGCGCCACAGACAATCCTGATAAAAGCAAAATCGTTATACTGGCAAACAACCGAATACGCTGCGGATTTCGCCCCAAACCAATTGTTGCATCATCGCCAAACCGTAAAATAGTCACCGACGGACTAATCAGAATTGCTAATGCAAATGCGCCCAGAAAGATAGGGACGACTATTTTTAATTGTGCCCAAGAAATAACGCTGACACCGCCAAGAAACCAAAACGTTAACTCTTGACTCAAATTGAACTGAATGGCTAAGAATTGACTAAATGATAAAAAAAGGGCACTAATACCAGCTCCCACTAAGGTCAGACGCATGGGGCTTGCTCCTCGAATTGAATGATTAGAAAGATAATAAATCAGTGCCACACTCACGCCGGCACCAAGAAAAGAAACAACTAAAAGCCACCAATAACTTGCCTGAGGGAGGAAAGCAAAAACAAGCGCTAAGCCCAAGCCAGCCCCAGCATTGATACCCAGCAAGCCAGAATCTGCCAATGGGTTTTGCGTAATCCCTTGCGCTAACGCCCCACTCACCGCTAAACTTGCCCCCACAAAAGCGGCCCCTAAAATCCGCGGCAACCGAACCGTTTGGATGACTTGATGCGCTTGATTGGTCGCATCGAAGTGCGTAAATGATTCAATAATCGTTTGAATCGAAACCGACGTCGCACCAAACATCAGCGACAGAAGCATTGTCCCCAGTAGCAAAAAAAGACAGACAAGCAACACTTGCCATTGGTGTCTATAAAATCCGCTTATGCCTTTCATCCATCCAGCTCCATTTCCATCAACTCATAAGAAAGCACTAGTGGCCGCTGTGTCTGACTATGATAACTAATTTCTGCTTGAATAGCGAAAACATCTGCTAAGCCAGTAACAGTAATCACTTCTTGCGGTGTTCCCTCATTGATAATCTTTCCCTCTTTCATCGCAATCACGCGATCAGAAAAACGAGAAGCTAAATTAATATCATGAATCGTCATCACGATAGTTTTCTGATGTTCTTGATTAATTCGTTTTAACACATTTAAAATTTCTAGCTGATGCGCTGGATCCAAATAGGTGGTCGGTTCATCTAAAATTAAAATATCTGTATCCTGCACTAGCGCCATAGCAATCCAAACCCGTTGACGTTGTCCACCTGATAAAATCGCCACAGACTCTCTAGCTAATTCAGTTAAGCCTGTTAATTCTAATGCCCATTGTATGTACTCTTGATCTTCTGTGGTGACACTTTTCCAGCCCGATTGATATGGATACCGCCCGAAAGAGACGAGGTCAAAAACAGATAAATCGATTGTATTTTCTGGCGTTTGTGATAAGATCGCTAGTTCTTGCGCCACTTCTTTTGAAGAAAAATGTTGAAGTTCTTGGTTCTTAATGAACACCTTGCCTTTCTCAGCTGGCAAAATACGCGCAAGTGTTTTTAACAAGGTCGATTTGCCACAACCATTTGGTCCAATAATACTTGTAATAGTTCCCGCTTCAAATGAACAGTTCAGCGCTTCACTAATCACTTGACGACCATATCCTGTAGTTAAGTCCTCTGCCTCTAAATAATTCATAACCATTCCTCTTTAATTTTTCTGTCGTTATTTTACATTTATTGAGAATCGTTCTCACTCATTGTTCCTTGATTATAAAAGACCCTTCCTTAAAAAGCAATGTTTCTTCCAATCAAAAAAACGAATTATCTAAAAAATGCAACTTATTTGCTCAAAAAAGCAAGCGATGATTGACAAACGGTCGTTTTTAACTGATAATGAGAATCGTTATCAACTAAAAATAAAGGAGTTACACAATGAAACTTTTAAAAAAGACGGTCCTAATTGGTACAACCCTTCTTCTTGGTTCATTCTTACTCGCAGCTTGTGGTAATACGAATAAAGAAGCCAACAACGCTGACAAAACACATGAAGTAACAGATACCTTAGGCAATAAAGTAACCGTCCCCGCGAAACCCAAACGGATTATTGCGAGTTATTTAGAAGATTATCTAGTTGCATTAGGAGAAAAACCAGTGGCACAATGGACAGTTGGACAAGGCAGCATTCAAGATTATTTAGCGAAAGAATTGAAAGATGTCCCCACTATTTCCTATGACTTGCCATATGAAGCGGTTCTAAAATTTGAACCTGACTTATTATTAATCAGTTCATCTGCTCTAGTTGAAGGCGGTAAATACAAAGAATACAGTAAAATTGCGCCAACTTATGTAGTCAAAAACGGCGAAAATGTCACCTGGCGTGATCAATTGGAAGATATTGCCACTGTTTTAGATAAAAAAGAACAAGCGAAAAAAGTGTTAGAAGATTATGATACCTTAACCAAAGGCGTCCAAGAAGACCTCGGCAAAAAGGATGCTGGCAAATCTGCGGCAGTCTTATGGGTAACCAACAACCAAGTCTTTATGGTTAGCGATAATCGCTCAAGCGGAACCGTGCTCTATCAGGACTTAGGCCTCCAAGTTCCAAAATTAGTGGAAGAAATTTCTAAAAACGCTACTGCGGATTGGAATCAAGTTTCTTTAGAAAAATTAGCTGAGCTTGACGCAGACCACATTTTCCTTGTAAACAGCGATGAATCAGCACCTCTTTTCCAAGAAGCAATTTGGAAGAACTTACCTGCTGTGAAAAATAACCAAGTTCATACCTATGATAAAAAAAGTAGTTGGTTATACAACGGACCTATTGCGAATACTCAAATTGTTGAAGATGTAAAAAAAGCGCTCTTAAATTAAAAAAATGCTTGGATGATTGTTTTCATCCAAGCATTTTTTTAATTAGCAATTGCCGTTTCTAAACCAACTTCAATCATTTCATTAAACGTCGTTTGGCGTTCTTCTGCCGTTGTTTCTTCGCCTGTCACCAAGCTATCACTCACCGTCATAATCGCCAATGCTTCTACATCAAATTTTGCTGCTAAATAATATAACATTGCCGCTTCCATTTCAATCGCTAATACCCCGTATCGACCTAAACGAAAGACATCATCTAAGCTATCTTTGTAAAAAACATCATCTGACAATACGTTACCAACATGGGTAGTAAAGCCTTTTGCTTTAGCAATTTCGTAAGATTTGAGTAAAAGATCAAAGCTCGCAATTTGTGGAAAATCATATTTAGGAAAATCATTGCGAATCGCGGAAGAAGGTGTCGCTGCTGCTTGTGCGATAACTAATTCACGAACGTTGACTTTTTCTGAAATAGAACCACACGTACCAACACGAATTAACTTCTTCACATTGTAAGAGTTAATTAACTCATGGGCATAAATACCTGCTGAAGGCATCCCCATCCCTGTTCCTTGGACCGAAACACGCTGTCCCTTATACGTTCCTGTGTAACCTAACATCCCACGAACTTGATTATAGCAGACAGGATTCTCTAAAAAAGTTTCCGCAATATATTTTGCTCGGAGGGGATCCCCTGGTAGTAAAATTTTATCGGCAATTTCACCTGGTTTTGCTTCGATATGCACACTCATTCTGGTTTACTCCTTTTTTATAAAGCTGCTAGTGTTGCTTTCACTAACTCTTTGAATTGTCCTTTAACGCGTTCAGTTGTTTCAACTACTTCTGCATGATTTAAGCTACTTTGCATACCAGCTGCTAAATTCGTAATACAAGAGATGCCTAGTACTTTCATGCCACTATGCACAGCTACAATGACCTCCGAAACAGTTGACATGCCAACTGCATCTGCACCCATCGTCCGTGACATCCGAATTTCTGCAGGCGTTTCATATGTCGGGCCAGAAAAGCCCATATACACGCCTTCTTTTAAGTCAATATTTTGTTCCGCAGCCACTTTTTTTGCCACTTCCCGATATTCTTGCGTGTAAGCATGACTCATATCTGGAAAACGCGGCCCGATTTCTTCATCATTTTCACCAATTAACGGATTATCGCCTGTAAAATTAATGTGGTCATTGATTAACATCAAATTCCCCGGTGTATATGTTTCATTTACGCCACCAGCTGCGTTGGTTACAATCATTGAATGAATGCCTAAAGCAGCCATCACACGAACGGGATAAGTGACCGTTTGCATCGAATGTCCTTCATAATAATGAAAACGTCCTTGCATCGCCAAAACTTTTTTTCCAGAAAGCGTTCCGTAAACTAATTGTCCAGCATGTCCAACGACTGTTGAAACAGAAAAATGGGGAATTTCAGAGAAAGGAATAGCAATCGCATCGGTTATTTCATTAGCTAATTCACCTAACCCTGAACCTAAGATTAGACCGAAGTCTGCTTGTTGCACCCCTTTTTCTTTCAAAAACTCAGTTGTTTCGTTTAAATGGTTCGTTAACGTTGTCATGTGTTGCCTCCTCGAATTATTGTAATTGATTTAAAAAGCTTTGACCGTTTTCCGTTGCAGGAACTTCAAAGTTTTCAGCAATCGTTGCTGAAATATCTGAATAAAATCCTTGTGGCAAGCTGCCTTGTTTTGTCATTTTTTTACTATAAGCCAATAAAGGCACATATTCACGTGTGTGGTCTGTTCCTGGGAAAGTTGGGTCATTCCCGTGATCTGCTGTAATTAAAAGCAAATCATCTTCGGCCATAGCTGCCATAATCTCTGGCAAACGACCATCAAAATCTTCGATGGCTTTTGCATAGCCCTTCACATCACGACGGTGGCCATACAGCGCATCGAAATCCACTAAGTTAGTAAAACTTAAACCTGTGAAATCTTTGTTCATGACCGTTAATAATTGATCCACCCCATCCATATTGCTCTTCGTGCGGATAGCTTCAGTAATTCCTTGTCCATTAAAGATGTCGTTAATTTTCCCAACAGCGATCACATCATTGCCGTTTTCTTTCAACGAATCTAAAACAGTATGGCCAAAAGGATCTAGAGCATAGTCATGACGGTTACTGGTTCGAGTGAAATTACCTGGTTCACCAACATACGGGCGAGCGATAATCCGACCAATCATATAAGGTTCGTCTTTCGTAATGTCACGAACATATTGACAAATTTTATACAATTCTTCTAATGGAATAATGTCTTCATGCGCCGCAATTTGTAAAACAGGGTCCGCTGAAGTATAAACGATTAAATCCCCTGTTTTCATTTGATGTTCGCCGTAATCATCAATGACTGCTGTCCCGCTATATGGTTTGTTACAAACAACTTTTCGCCCAGAAAAATCTTCAATTTGTTTCAGTAATTCTTCAGGAAAGCCGTTTGGGAATACCCGAAAAGGTTTTTTGATGTTCAAGCCCATAATTTCCCAGTGACCGGTCATAGTATCTTTTCCAACAGAAATTTCTTCTAATTTGGTGGCATAGCCATCGTGGTCTGCCTCTGCTTTGACACCTGTTAAAGGAGCAATAGTTCCCAATCCAAGTTTTTCTAAATGAGGAATGGTTAGTCCCGCTTCTTTGGCAATATGACCTAGTGTATCACTGCCGACATCTCCAAATTTTTCAGCATCTGGTGCTTCACCAATACCGACTGAATCTAGTACGATTAAATGAACACGTTTAAACACACTTGCTTCCTCCTCTAAGGTCGTAAATACGTCAAGAATGACAATTATTTTACGCTAGCCTTTTAAATAGTCTCGAGAATCAAACAGAATAATCTATTTATTCTCAGCTCTTCAATTATACCATGAATCCGCTATTATTGCCTGAAAGAGCATTAAAATTTTCAATGATTCCTTCGATTTTAGCAGGGCTTAAAAACTGAAAGAAAAAAAGTCTCCCACCGTAATTAGGAAACTTTTTTATTGTTTTTTTCGAATAGCCTGCTCCTTAAAAAGAACACGACTCTTTATACAATCAAAACTTTTAACACTCCAAGCGGTCTCCCTCTTTTGGCACATTTAAATACCAGATAACCGCTTCTGATAAAATCACACCAATGCCAATGGGCGGATAAAAATAAATGCCGATATATCCGATTGCGAAAAGACAAAGATGAATGATTTTTGTTGCCTTACTATAAGATTTCGATTTTCTTAACTTAGCTGCACCTTGTGGATCTTTCACTACATTGTCTTCATAAATGATCCTTGTTAGCAAGAAGTAGGCAAAATCCCAAATCGTATACACAACAAGATAAAAATAAACGGGTGCCCGCATCCACCAAAATTCACTCACCCAAGCAGTTGCTACCGGAATGAAGGCCATGGAGAATAACCAAAAATTATTTGCCCAAAACGCTTTTTTAGAAAACCAATGAGTTACGGACATTATGTAATGATGATTGTACCATGCGATACAGATAAAAATAAAACTGACAATAAACGATAAAAAATATGGGATATTTTCTATCAAACCTGCCAAAACACCCACTTGAGGGGTTTTAATTTCTAAAATCATGATGGTCATGATGATGGCAATGACTGCATCACTAAATGCTTCTACACGTGTTTTATTCATTGAACGTCCTCCACTTTTCCTATGCTTACTACAAACAAAAGTATAGCAGAAAAACCAACGATTTTTGAAAAAAAGCTGCTAGAGCTGTTTGGTTTTTTTCAAAATTTCGACACTTCCTTCGAATTGTAAAAAACAGCCAAAGGAAAAAAGTTAAGTCTCCTTTATCAACTCGCTTTTTTGCAGTGAAGCAGTGCCTAATGTCGCTTGTGTTCAACTGATTATCCTAAGAAAAGAAATGGCCCCCCGTCGCTTTGACGGAGGGCCTATTTCTTTTCTTATTTCGTTTTGACGTAATTTTTCCCGTTCGCTTTTGGTCCCGATGATTTTCCGAAGAACACAACTAGGACTAAAATGGTCAATACGTATGGTGCTGCTTGTAGATAAACTTTTGGAATTTCTGAAATAATTGGTAGGTTTTCCCCAGCAATACTCAAGTTTTGTGCAAAACCAAAGAATAAGGCTGCGCCCATTGCCCCAAGTGGATTCCATTTACCAAAGATCATTGCGGCCATTGAAATAAACCCTTGTCCTGCAATTGTGGTAATCCCAAAACGACCCGCAATACTTTGAGCAAAGACAGCTCCGCCCATACCGCCTAAGAAGCCGGATAGCAAGACGCCAGAATAACGCATTAAGTAGACATTAATTCCCAATGTATCTGCCGCTTGTGGATGTTCCCCCACAGAACGTAACCGTAAGCCAAAACGTGTTTTATAAATGACAAACCAAGCTAAAATCGCAATCAAAATTGCTACGAAAGCTGGCAAAGAGGTTTTTGCAAAGAATAGTTCACCAATCACTGGAATTTTTGACAATCCTGGGAAAGAAAAATAGCCAAATGATTGTGTAATCATATCTGTTTGTCCTTTTTGATAAATAACTTTTACTAGGAAAACCCCTAGCGCCGGTGCCATCAAGTTAATGACAGTACCACTGATAATATGATCTGCTCGTAAGTTAATAGTTGCAACGGCATGTAAGAGAGAAAAGACAATCCCAACAACGCCTCCTACTAAACAAGCAATCCATGGTGTCGCCGCGCCAAATGTATCAGCAAACGTCAAGTTAAAAACGACCGAACTGAAAGCGCCCATTACCATAATACCTTCCAAACCAACGTTAACCACACCACTTCGTTCTGAGAACGTTCCGCCTAATGCTGTCAAGATGAGCGGAGTTGCATACACTAATGTTTGCGTGATGATTGAGGAAATTGTTGCTAAATCCATTAGATGTCTCCCCCCTCTTGATTGTTTTTGTCTGGCGCCGCTTCAATTGTTTCTACAATCGCTACTTCTTTTTTACTACCAGACGCTTTTGCTAACAAGAAACGAATTAAATAACTAATTCCCACAAAGAAAATAATCGCTGCAATAACAACATCAACTAATTCGGTTGGTACACCAGCTATCAACGGCATTCCTTGTCCACCAAGTTTTAACATTCCAAACAGTAATGCGGAAAGTAAAATCCCGATTGAGCTACCTGCTCCTAATAGAGACACGGCCATACCATCGAACCCAATGCTCAACGATGTGTTTTGAATAAAGAAGTTTTGGAAAGTCCCCAATCCTTGGACCGCACCACCTAAACCAGCCAGCGTTCCTGAAATCATCATAGATAAAATAATTGTTCGCTTGCTGCTCATTCCAGCATATTCAGAAGCAAATGGGTTTAACCCCACCGACCGAATTTCAAAACCAAGCGTTGTTTTTTTCATCAAGAACCACACAAGAATAAGGAAAATGAAGGCCAAGAAAATGCCGATGTTCAAACGAGAGCCATCACTGATACTTGTTAAAAACGGTGAGCGTAATGATGCATTCGCACCAATCATTTTGGTGATCCCTTTGTTCGCCATAATACTTGGTTTCATGACATTATTAGCAATATGATTTCCTGTGTACAATAAAATATAATTCAACATAATCGTAACAATAACTTCACTCGTCCCAAAATAGGCACGCAAGAAACCTGGAATGGCTGCTGCTAAAGCTCCTGCAACTGCGCCAACAATAATCGCCACCGGCAACGCAATCATCCGGGGTGCATCAGGCATGGATAAAGCGACCCAAATACTAGCCACCCAACCACATAAGGCTTGTCCTGAAAGCCCGATATTAAAGAATCCAGCCGAATTTGCCACCGAGAATCCTAAAGCGGTAAAAATCAACGGAGCTGCGGTGACAAAAATCTCACCAATACTTTTCTTTCCTTGGAAAGCTGTTTCAAACATCGCTTGATACCCAGCCACTGGGTCATAGCCAAAGATAACCATAATAATTGCCCCTAAGAGGAAACCCATAATAACAGATAACACAGGGACTAAAATATTTCTTATTTTTTCAGAACGATTATTCAACAGTTTCACCTGCCTCTACTTTTGATAACTCAGCACGGGCTTCTTCCAATGAGTAGCCAGCCATTAACAAGCCCAATTCATTTTCTGTCGTTTCTTTCGGATCAACAATTCCGACAATTTCCCCCGCATGAATAACAGCGATACGATCAGAAACGTTCAAAATTTCGTCTAATTCAAAACTTACTAATAAAACAGCTTTATTTTTATCTCTTTGTTCAATTAGTCGACGATGAATGTATTCAATAGCTCCGACATCTAAACCGCGTGTTGGTTGAGAAACAATCAACAAATCTGGATCGCGGTCCACTTCTCGGGCAATAATTGCTTTTTGCTGATTCCCACCTGAAAGCGCCCGAGCTGGTACTAATTCATTAGGAGTCCGTACATCGTATTCTTCAATTAATTCACGGGCGTGTTTGTTAATCATTCGATAGTTTAAAATACCTGTTGAACTGTATGGTTTTTGGTAATACGTTTGTAGGCCAATATTTTCAGCCAATGTCATCTCTAATACCAAGCCATATTTATGTCGGTCTTCAGGAACGTGGGCGACACCCATTTCCGTAATTTCCCGAGGTTTGCGATTAGTAATCTCTTTTTCATTCAAATGAATGGACCCGTTTTCGACTTTGGTTAATCCTGCTAAGGCTTGGATTAATTCTGTTTGTCCATTGCCATCAATCCCCGCAATCCCAACAACTTCCCCTGCTCGGACATCTAAGCTAAGATTTTTCACTGCATCTAAGCCGCGGCTTTCTTTCACTACTAAATCTTTAATTGATAAAATTGTTTCTTTCGGTTGCGCTGGTTTTTTCTCTGTTTTGAAGGAAACAGAACGACCCACCATCATATCGGCTAACTGTTGCGAAGAAACGTCTTTCACATTGACGGTGCCAATACTTTGCCCCCGGCGAATAACCGTACAACGGTCCGCCACTTTTTTAATTTCATCTAACTTATGTGTAATTAAAATGATCGATTTGCCTTCATCGGTTAGTTCTTTCAAAATAATCATTAATTCATCAATTTCTTGTGGCGTTAATACTGCGGTTGGTTCGTCAAAAATTAAAACGTTCGCACCACGATATAAGGTCTTTAAAATTTCAACCCGTTGTTGCATACCCACAGAAATATCGCGAATATAGGCATTGGGATTTACATCCAACCCGTATTGCTTAGACACTTCTTCAATCTCTTTTTTCGCTTTTTTCCGGTCTAAAATACCGCCATGGGTAGGTTCACTACCTAAGATAATATTTTCAGTCACAGTAAAGGCTTCAACTAACATAAAATGCTGATGGACCATTCCGATTCCTAAACGATTGGCTGCAGTAGGACTTGTAATGTTGACTTTTTCGCCATTCATATAAATCTCACCTGAGGTCGGTTCCAATAGCCCTGATAAGATATTCATCAAGGTCGACTTGCCTGCACCATTTTCACCTAGCAGTGCGTGGATTTCACCAGGTTTTACTTGTAAATCAATTTGGTCGTTGGCTTTGAACGTCCCAAATTCTTTGGTGATTTTACGCATCTCAATTACGTTTTCTTCTTGAGACAAGGTCTATTCACTTCCTAACAAAATTATATTGGCAATACTTTAGAGGGTAATTTTGACCCTTAACTAAGTAGTTGAAGAACCTCAACTATTTAGTTAAAAATCCAAACATCATAAAGGGTTTCCTTGGCAGCCGTCGCTGCCAAGGACCACTTCATTTTTAGAAGGAACAATAATGAGCCCTTCTTTTTTCATTTAGGAGCTTAAATTATTCTGGTTTTTCTGGGACTTTTACGTCACCTGAGATTACTTTATCTTTTGCTGTTTTAACAGCTTCTTTTGTTTTGTCGTTTAAATAGCCGTCTGTTAAGTCAACGCCACCATCTTTTAATCCATAAACTAAATGTTCGCCACCAGGGAATTTGTCTTCTAACGCACGGTTGGCAATATCTTGAACTGCTGTGCCGACACCTTTAAGGGTTGAAGTTAACGTGAAGTTGTCTTCTTTGCCGTCTTTTGTTTTGTACTTGCCATCAGCATCTTGATCGCGGTCAACGCCGATTACCCAAACTTTGTCGCCAGAACCTGATTCATTCAAGTCTTTTGCTTCTTGGAAGACTCCTTGTCCAGTCGCACCAGAAGCATGGAAGATGATATCAACGCCGTTTTGGTACATTGCAGCAGCTAAAGCTTTCCCTTTGGCAGGATCAGCAAATGAAGCCGCATATTTTGTATCAACAGTAATTTCTTTACCTAATTCTTTCGCAGCATCAGCCACACCTTTTTCAAAACCAGCTTGGAAACGGTCAATTACGACCCCTTCTTCACCACCAACAAAACCGACTTTGTTCGTTTTTGTTTCGTTTGCAGCAGCAACACCGGCTAAGTAAGCTGCTTCATTATCTCTAAATGTTGCAGAAACGACATTCTTTTTGCCATCGATTTGATCATCGATTAAAACAAAGTTTGTATCAGGGTTGGCATCTGCTGCAGAAGAAATTGCATCTTTTAGCAAGTAGCCAATACCAAAGATTGTGTTGAATTTACTTGATACCGCTTGGTCAATATTTGTTGTATAGTCAGCTGCATCATTCGATTGAATATATGCATACCCTTTTGAACCTTCTGGTAAATCATGTTCTTTACCCCAAGCTTGCAATCCTTCCCAAGAAGATTGGTTGAACGACTTGTCATCCACGCCGCCTGTATCTGTAATGATTACAGCACTATGCGCTGCATCCCCTTTGCCACCGCCGCTTTCAGCGGTTTTGCCTTTGCCACCACCACATGCTGCAAGTGAAACTGATAAACCTAATGCAATCAAACTAAAACCGAATAATTTTGCTTTTTTCATTTCTGTAAAGCCTCCTAAAAATAGTTTAATGTATTTAAACAACTAAGTTGTTTCTAAGGTTGGTCTGGGACTTTTACGTCACCAGAGATGATTTGTTCTTTGGCTTCTTTAACTGCCGTTTTGGCTTGATCGCTTAAGGCTTCTGTTGTTAAATCAACACCGCCATCTTTCAATCCATAAGTTAAATGTTCGCCGCCAGGGAATTTATCTTCTAATGCAAGATCAGAGATTTTTTTCACAGCAATATTTACACCTTTAATGGTTGAAGCTAACGTTAAGTTATCATCCTTGCCATCTTTGGTTGTATATTTACCGTCTTCGTTTTGGTCACGGTCAACACCAATCACCCAAACTTTATCTTTTGAACCTGTTTCATTTAGCGCTTTGGCTTCTTGGAAGATTCCTTGTCCTGTAGTCGCCGCTGCGTGATAAATAATGTCGGCACCTGCTTGATACATAGAAGAAGCTAAGGCCCGTCCTTTTGAAGCGTCTGCAAATGTCCCTGCATAAGTAGACGTAATTTGAATATCTTTGCCTAATTTTTTGCCAGCGTCTGCTACACCTTTTTCAAAACCAGCTTGGAAACGGCCAATAACGGGTCCTTCAACCCCGCCGATAAATCCTACTTTGTTGGTTTTCGTAGTGTTAGCTGCTGCCACACCTGCTAAATACGCAGATTCATTATCTCTAAATGTTGCAGAAGCGACGTTGTTTTTCCCATTAACTGTATCGTCGATTAGAACGAAATTCGTTTCTGGGTTGGCGTCCGCTGCATCTACTACTGCATTTTTTAGTAAATACCCAATGCCAAAAATCGTTTTAAATTGACTTGAAATGGCTTGGTCAATGTTTGATGTATAATCAGATGCTTCATTTGATTGAATATACGCATACCCTTGAGGTCCTTCTGGAAGTTTGTGCTCTTTGCCCCACTCTTGCATTCCTTCCCACGCAGATTGGTTAAAAGATTTGTCATCAATGCCGGCTGTATCTGTGACCATTACGACACTATGTTGTGGATCACCTTTTGTGTTGGCGTTCTTTTTGCTATTGCCACCACATGCAGCTAACCCAATGGTTAAGGCAACTGCTGCCAATCCTAGACCTAAAAATTTTGCTTGTTTCACTTTCCGAAAAGCCCCCTACTATTTTATCTATTATTTCATTCGCATTTATGCTATTGAAATCTACTTTGAGCCCAACGAAACCTTATGTCCTTTTTTTAAAAATCTTTATCTGTAAATGAATAGGGCAATAATGCCTCAACTGTCATTGTTTTAGTCGCGCCATCTTTACCAACTAGCGTGACCGGCATTTGTGGATCAAAGAATTCAGCCATTACTTGACGACAAGCGCCACATGGAGAAATGGGTGCCTCTGTATTACCTGCTACAACTAAATGTTGGAAGGTCCGTTCATCTTCTGAAATGGCTTTAAAAATCGCCGTTCTTTCTGCACAATTTGTTAAACCAAAGGAGGCATTTTCAATGTTGACTCCTTGATACATTTTCCCGTCTGCAGTCACTAAGCAAGCGCCCACAGGAAAGTTAGAATACGGTACATAGGCGTGTGCCAATGCTTCTACGGCACAATCAAGCCATTCTTGTTTTACTGTCATCTTTTTCGCCACACCTTCGTTTAATTTGAAATACGAATTAATACCCTTCGCCAGTTGCGCCAGAAACAATTGCTACACCCGTACTTGCACCGATGCGTGTTGCCCCAGCTTCAATCATTGCTAACGCTTCTTCTGCATTATGCACGCCACCAGAAGCCTTAACGCCCATGTCAGGACCAACTGTCTCACGCATTAAACGAATGTCTGCTACTTTAGCGCCGCCTGTTGAGAAGCCAGTAGATGTTTTAACGAAATCGGCACCTGCTTCTTTGGCTAATTCACAAGCTTTAACTTTTTCTTCGTCTGTTAATAAGGCTGTTTCAATAATCACTTTGACTAACGCTTTTCCTTTGGCTGCATCTACTATGCCTTGAATGTCTTGACGTACGTGATCGTATTGTTGTGATTTTAATGCACCAATATTAATCACCATATCCACTTCATTCGCACCATTTTTAATCGCATCAGCTGCTTCGTATGCTTTAACTTCTGGTGTATTCGCCCCCAAAGGAAAGCCAATAACGGTACAGACAGCGACGTCGGTATCTGCTAATTGCTCGCTAGCAAAAGCGACCCAACAAGGATTGATACATACAGAGAAAAAGTTGTACTCCTTAGCTTCGTCAATAATTTTTTGGACAGCGGCTTCTGTCGCTTCTGGTTTCAAAATAGTGTGGTCAATCATGCGGTTTAATTCCATGATGAGAATTCCTCTTTTCTTTTTGTTTTATTCCGTAATGATATCGTGAATCAAAATAGGCTCTTCGCCGGTTGGTCCAATTTCAATGTTTTTATAAAGCAATTGTTCGACTTCTGTCACGTCTTCACGATTGGCATAAATGGTTAGTAATGATTCGCCTTTTTCAACTGGGCTCCCTACTTTTTTGTGAAGTTTCAAGCCAACTGCAAAATCAATCGTATCTTCTTTCGTAGCCCGACCAGCGCCCAGCAACATTGCGGCAACGCCAATTTCATTGGCAACGATTTTTTGTACCACGCCTGTTTCTTTGGCAGGTAAATCAAATTGATAAGTTGCGGTTAATAATTTTTCTGGCTGGTCAACAACGGAACTGTCGCCGCCTTGATTTTCAATCATTTCTTTAAATTTCGCGAGCGCTCGACCGCTTGTTAATGCTTCTTCCAATAAAGCCCGTGCTTCGTCTAACGTCTCGGCTTTTTTAGCTAAAACGACCATCTGACTTCCTAAGACATAGCACATCTCCACTAAATCTTCTGGTCCATTTCCTTGCAAGGTCTCGATTGCTTCAACGATTTCTAAACTATTTCCGATGGCCTCCCCTAAAGGTTGTGACATGTCTGAAATTACTGCCATCGTTTGGCGATTTGCCAGTTTCCCAATGCGAACCATTGTTTCCGCTAATCGACGAGCACTTGCTAGGTCTTTCATAAAGGCCCCTTCACCAGTAGTCACGTCTAAGACAATCGCATCTGCCCCTGCGGCAATTTTTTTACTCATAATGGAACTTGCAATTAATGGAATTGAGTCAACAGTGGCGGTCACATCACGTAACGCATAAAGTTTTTTGTCTGCTGGTGCTAGATCACCTGACTGACCAATCACTGCCACTTTTGTATCGTTCACCAATTGAATAAAACGTTCTTCTGTCAATTCAACTTTAAAACCAGGAATCGCTTCTAATTTATCCAACGTACCGCCTGTGTAGCCTAAGCCACGACCAGACATTTTTGCTACATTGACCCCGACACTAGCAACTAATGGCGCTAAAATAAGCGTCGTAGTGTCGCCTACGCCACCTGTAGAATGCTTGTCGACTTTGATTCCTTCTATAGAAGAAAGATCCACAATTTCGCCTGAATGGACCATTGCTAACGTCATTTGTGTAATTTCTTCGTCTGTCATATCTTGGTAAAAAACAGCCATTAAAAAGGCACTTACCTGATAATCTGGAATTGAACCATCTGTGTATCCGTTGATAATAAATTGAATTTCTTCGCTTGTTAGTTGATGCCCGTCACGTTTCTTTTCAATAATGTCTACCATTCTCATGAATTCGTTCCCTCCGATTTCCCGATAATGTATTATACAACAAAATCGTTCAGCTTTAAACCATTTAGTAAACCAGTTTACTATTATTTTTTTCTTGTGAAAACGCAAACAACACGAACATTCTATTTCTAAGCTGTTTTTTAAATCGGTTTTGTGCTTTTTCTAGCAATAAACGTCGCATCAAAAACTTTATTTGGAACTTTCCCTGTTGGATCTGCAATAGCTTCCACCAAAAATTTTGCTGCATAATAGCCAATATCAAAACTCGGCTGATAGACGGTTGTTAAACTCGGCACCAAATATTCGGAAATTTCCAAGCCATCAAAACCAACCACCGAAATATCGTCAGGAATTTTCTTGCCCGCTTCTTCAATGGCTTGATAAGCTCCCATCGCCATTTCATCATTGCCACAAAAAATTGCTGTGATTTCTTCATTTTTCAAAACTTCTTTCGCCGCAGCATAGCCGCCATGCAAGTTCAATTCCCCAGCACAAACATAATGCGGACGAAAAGGTAAATTGTTGTCCTGTAACGCATGCTGATACGCCGTCACTCGTTCCGTCAAACGATAATAGCCGGCACTTTCACGCAACATGCCAATATGCTGATGCCCTTGTTGAATCAAATGATGGACCGCTTGATAAGCACCTTCGTACTCTTTAACGATTAATCGTCCACTATCTCGTGGATTAATCCCACGATCGACAAGAATGACAGGAATCGGATGTTCTCGTCGGTCTTTTAAAATATGATTTTCTGGCAAAACATTCGGCGTGGCAAAAATAATGCCATCCACCGACCGATGAATCAACTCGCTAACATATTGCATCGCTTGCTCGGAATCATGCTTTGAATTGCATAACAAAATCATGTAGCCTAACGAATTTAAATATGTTTCTACACCTTCAATCACTTTTGAGAAAAAGAAATCCGTCACATCTGGCACAATCATACCAATGGTTTTGGAATGACGGTTGATTACATTCGAAGCAAAGTAATCTGGTTTGTAATGATTTTCAGCGACTACCGCCAACACCTTGTTGCGGGTTTTTTCACTGAAACGACTCCCTTTATTATTCAGAATTTGTGAGACGGTTGTGACAGAAACACCAGCCATATCAGCAATTTCTTTAATCGTTAGTTTCATCGCGCCCCTCCCAACGTCTCCTTTTGCATTGACAGACATTTGTAGACGTGTTACAGTCTTCAAAATACTTATCGAATCTTTTACATTTTAACAAAAAAAAGACAAAAGAAATAGACTAAAAAGATTAAAAAACAAAAGAAAATGGAGGCTATTTTTTTCATGGAAGAATCCCGTGTCCGTCAATTACCAAAAATCGAGCTGCACTGTCACTTAGATGGGTCGATTCGACCAACCACTTTACGCACCATTGCTGAAAAACAAAACATTCCATTACCCCAAGACGAACAAGCCTTGAAAGAGTTAGTGGTTGCCCCTGAAAAATGCACCGATTTGAATGATTATTTAACTCGGTTCGACTTCGTGCTAACCTGTCTACAAACGGCCGAAGCTTTGCAAGCAGCGGCGTATGACGTGATTAGCCAAGCTGCAGAAGATGGCGTGGCATACATAGAGGTGCGTTTTGCGCCTTCGCAACATACAGAAAAAGGCTTACGGTTACCTGAAATCGTGACCGCTGTTTTAACTGGCTTAAAACAAGGCGAAGAAGATTTTGGTGTAAAAAGCAATGCACTGTTATGCGGCATGCGGCATGACCAACAACAAGCCATAGAAAAAATCGTTCACTTAGCGCATGATTTCAGAGAGACAGGCGTTGTCGGCTTTGATTTAGCTGGCAATGAAGTCGATTTCCCTCCATACACATTTGAAGACGTATTAGCTTTAGCCAACCAATTGTCAATTCCATTAACACTCCACGCTGGGGAATGCGGCTGTGGCAAAAATGTCGCTGATGCTGTCACTTTAGGTGCTACTCGGATTGGCCACGGTATTGCTTTGAAAGATACACCCGAATATTTGGCGCTCTTAAAAGAAAAAAAGGTTCTTTTAGAAATGTGTCCAACTAGCAACTTCCAAACAGGCACCGTCAAAACATTGGCTGAATACCCTTTTCAACAATTTATAGAGGCTGGCTTAGCCGTCTGCATCAATACCGATAATCGCACTGTTTCAGATACTACGTTAACGAAGGAATTCATGAAATTGGCCACTTGGTATCAATTAAGTTATGACGAAATGAAGCAACTCACTAAAAATGCGCTTGCAGGTGCTTTTTTATCGCCAGACGAAAAAAAACTGTTGAACCAAAAAATTGATCAAGCATATCTATTCTAAAAAAGAACCTCCACTAAAAAAGAACCTCCACTAAAGTGGAGGTTCTTTTTTACTCTGCTTCTTTAACACTTCGTAAAATATAATAGCCTTTGTCTTTTGTCACAATTTCAACATTGCCAAATACTTCAGCCATTTTCTTTTCTGCACTAGGTGCACCTTGTTTCTTTTGAATAACTACCGTTAGTGTGCCACCAACTTTCAACAACGGAAAAGCCCCTGTTAAAATGCCATGGACAACTTTTTTGCCTGCACGAATGGGCGGATTGCTAACAATCGCCGCGTAGGTCGTTTCGTTTAAGGTTTCATACACATTGGAAGAATGGATATCCACAGTAGTAATTTGGTTACGTTGGGCGTTCATTTGAGCTAGCCCAACCGCCCGTTGGTTGACATCCACCATTTCCACCAGTCGACCAGTCGCCGCTGCTAAGGACAACCCAATTGGTCCATAGCCACAACCAACATCTAACAAACGGCCTGCTGGTAAATTTTCCCATTCAAAGGCATCAATCAACACACGAGAACCATAATCCACTGTTCCTCTTGAGAAGACCCCACTATCGGTCGTAAACTGAAAGGTCCGACCACGTAATGGAAAAGACCAGCTTTCTAAATCATGTGCTAATTCTGGATTTTCTGTATAATAATGATTCACCATTTTGTTCTTCCTATCTATGCTTGTTTTGGTTTTAGTCTACCTTTTATTTCTCGAACAATCAAGGCACCTAATAATTCATAGCCCACTTGTGAAAAATGCAAACCATCCGCTTGTAAAAATTCATCCGTTCCAGGATAAACAGTCATCGCTTTATACAAATCAATAACTGGCAAGTTATGTGCCGCCCCGACTTCTTGTGCAACCTTGACCAATTCCTTGATACGCGTCTGTGGACGTTCTGGACGTCTGCCACTATCCGCATATGGTGGCGTAATTAAAATCACCTTTTCTGAACCAATTTCGTGAATCATTGTTTCAAGGTTTTCTCTAAACGTGGCTACTGTTATATTTCGATCCAGTGACGCATCATTGGCGCCAAAGAAAATCACTACCTCATCAGGTTTCTCAATTAGCACTTCTTTATTTAATCGTTTTAAACCATCTTCTGTTGTATCGCCAGGCATTCCAGCATTAATGACAGCCACTTCTTCTAGACCCATCGCAGCAATATCCCGTTTCACTAAGTCAACAAGAACAGGTGAGACGGCTTCGTCTAAATAACCAGCAGTAATGCTATCACCAAATAATACAATTTTTCTCATGGCTTTTCCCCTCTTTTCTAACAGTTTTCTCTTTTCATGATACCATTTTCATCATAAATTGGCGAAGAAGGGAATTCTTTTGTAAAATCCTGTGTTTCCCTTGTGAAATTATGGTAAAATGTACAAAGATTGAACAGGGTTTGGTGGAGGAACAATGGACGATAAAATGAATTACTACCCAATTTCCAGAGAAGAATGGCATGGGTTTTATCATGACGGCAAAGCACCGTTAACCGAAGCAGAATTGGATAACATTAAAAGTGTGAACGACCAAATTTCACTAAAAGATGTACAAGAAATTTATGTACCCTTAACGCATCTTATTCATTTGTACATGAAAGAATTTGAATCGCTAACACTTAGCAAAGGATTATTCCTACATGAATATGTCTCTGTACCACCATTCATCATTGGAATTGCCGGCAGTGTCGCCGTTGGTAAAAGCACCACCGCTCGTCTTTTGCAAAGAATTCTGGCCCGAACGTTTAAACGAAGAAACGTTCAACTCATTACAACGGATGGATTTTTGTATCCCAATAAAGTGTTAGAAGAACAGGGAATTATGGACCGAAAAGGGTTTCCTGAAAGTTATGACATGGAGAAGCTAATTAATTTCTTAAACGAAGTCAAAAGCGGCAAAGACGAAATTAAAGCACCCGTCTATTCTCACAGTGTCTACGATGTTATCGAAGGCGAATATGAGTTGATTCAACAACCAGATATTCTGATTGTTGAAGGCATTAACACCTTACAGTTACCCGCCAATCAACAAATTTATGTGAGTGATTTTTTTGATTTTTCTATTTTTGTGGATGCCGATCCAGCCTTAATTGAAAAATGGTACCTAGAACGTTTTGGGGCCTTATTAGATACGGCTTTCTTAGATCCTAATAATTATTATTACCAATATGCAATTGGCAAACGAGAAGATGCTTTCGCCATGGCACGGAATGTTTGGAAAACCGTGAACTTACCGAACTTGGAGGAATATATCTTGCCAACGCGCGGACGTGCGGACATTATTTTGCATAAAACGGAAAATCATTTGATTGACCAAATCTATCTACGTAAATATTAAGGGTTGACGAGCTAAGAAATATCCTGTATCTTTTGTAGAAATATCCTTGAAAATTTTCAGCAGAATGCATGACTTTCAAGGAGTAAAATGTTTTAATAAGTATAGCTAGACAAAGAAGAGTACGGAACAAAAGTGAACCACTTTTTAACCGCCTGATTCTCGGCTGTTTAAAAGTAGCCCCTGCGGAATTAAGCCAAAATTTTCTAAAAATCGTAAAACAATTTTTGAAAATCCTTTCTTAATTCTTGGTGCTGACCACTTTTTAACCGCCTTTTCTTTAGATAAATTTAAATGGATAAGGGGTAATAGACGTGACTAACGTTGCCGATTTGACATCTGTCGAAAAAATTATTGTTTTAGACTTTGGTAGTCAGTTTAACCAATTGATTACTCGTCGTATTCGTGAATTTGGCGTATTCTCTGAGTTATTAAGCCACCGAACTACGGCAGAAGAAATTCGCAAAATCGCGCCTAAAGGAATCATCTTCTCAGGTGGACCAAACAGCGTGTATGACAAAGATGCTTTTAGCATTGATCCAGAAATTTATGAGTTAGGAATTCCCATTCTTGGCATCTGCTACGGTATGCAATTAATGACTCATAACTTAGGCGGAAAAGTAGAACCTGCCGCAAACCGTGAATACGGAAAAGCAGAATTAGAAATCCTTGGTGATGCGACCTTATTCCAAGGAACACCTGCGAAACAAACCGTTTGGATGAGCCACGGTGATTTAGTAACAGAAATCGCTCCTGGATTCGAAAAAGTTGGGACAAGCAATGATTGTCCAATCGCTTCTATCGAAGATGCCAACCGCAAATTCTACGGCGTACAATTTCACCCAGAAGTTCGTCATTCAGAATATGGTAACGACTTATTACGTCACTTTGCTTTTGATGTGTGTGGCTGTACTGGTGACTGGAGCATGGAAAACTTCATCGATATGGAAGTCGCTAAAATCCGTGAACAAGTAGGCGATAAAAAAGTCTTACTTGGTTTATCAGGTGGCGTTGACTCAAGTGTTGTCGGCGTGCTTTTACAAAAAGCCATTGGCGACCAATTAACTTGTATCTTCGTTGACCATGGATTATTACGTAAAGGTGAAGCGGAACAAGTAATGGAAAGTTTAGGCGGTAAATTTGGCTTAAACATTATTAAAGTAGATGCGAAAGAACGCTTCTTAAGCAAATTAGCAGGCGTTTCTGACCCTGAACAAAAACGTAAAATCATCGGTAACGAATTTGTGTATGTTTTTGATGACGAAGCAACTAAACTTGCTGGGGAAGAAGGCGTTTCATTCCTAGCACAAGGAACTCTTTACACAGACGTCATCGAATCTGGTACAGAAACTGCGCAAACAATTAAATCACATCACAACGTTGGTGGTCTTCCTGAAGACATGCAATTTGAATTAATTGAACCTTTAAATACATTATTCAAAGACGAAGTTCGTGCCTTAGGAACTGAACTTGGCATGCCTGATGCAATCGTTTGGCGCCAACCATTCCCAGGACCAGGATTAGGTATTCGTGTGCTTGGTGAAATTACAGAAGATAAATTACAAATCGTTCGTGATTCAGATGCTATCCTACGTGAAGAAATCGCAGCAGCTGGCTTAGATCGTGACATTTGGCAGTACTTTACTGTCTTACCTGGCATCCGCTCAGTAGGCGTTATGGGCGATGGCCGTACCTACGATTACACAGTCGGTATCCGTGCTGTGACTTCTATCGATGGCATGACCGCTGACTTTGCCCGTATCCCTTGGGATGTTTTACAAAAAATCTCTGTGCGCATCGTGAACGAAGTTGCACATGTAAACCGTATCGTGTACGATATTACTTCAAAACCACCTGCAACTGTGGAGTGGGAATAATAAACAACCCTCTATAAACCCCTATATAATAGGATTTATAGAGGGTTTTCTTTTGCGTTATCACACTTTTATCACACTTTATTTTTTTACTCCTTTAGTAAATTGATTAGTAACCTCCGAAGCCATATTTTGATTAGTAAACTCAACATTAACTATTCCCTTCAATTCATTAGCTATTTCAGTGGAGCTACTTGGATATAAGTGTCCATAAGTACCTAAAGTTGTTTGCACATCTTCATGACCCAATCGTTCTTTTATCAACAAAGCATTAGTACCCATACTTATTAATAAAGAAGCATGAGAATGTCTTAAAGCATGAATCCTAATATCATGTACCTCTGCCAATTTTGCATGACGTTTAATAATATGTCTTACTGTATGTTTTTGAGTAGGAACTGAATTATAAGATAAAATAAATTCAATTCCTCCAACATCATCTTGCCTTTTTTTCCAATCTCTTAAATAGTGAACTGTATCTTCATCTAAATAAATCGTCCTAATACTGGCTCTAGTCTTTGGAGACACTAATTCATAAGTTTGCGCATTTTTATAATATAGTGATTTTTTTACTGTTAAATATCTTCTATCTAAATTCACATCTTTCCAAGTTAAAGCAGTAGCCTCACCTATTCTCATGCCTGTCATAAATAATAACCAGATACAAATAAAAGAAAAATTTTGGTAATAATCTTCTACATAAAAAGTCTTAACAACTTTTTCAAATTCTTCTTTTGTCCAAAAATCAATTTCTTTCTTACTTTTTTTCACATTACCAACGATCTTTGCTGGATTTGAAGAAATCATTCCTAACACAACAGCTCGATCTAAAGACATCTGAAACAGTCCATAAATATTTCTTACATACGTGTTTTCATACTGTTCCAACAGCTCATTCTGCCACTTCTGTATATGAACAGGAGCTATACTTTTCAATTTCATTTTAAAAAAATAGGCAAAAGTATTTTTTATCATACTAAGTCTATTATTATAAGTTCTTTCTTTAACCCGTCCCTTATAATATGGCAAAAAAATAGTATAAAAAAATTCTTCATACAGCATTGTGCTATTTGAAGAATATGCTTCTTTACCGAAATTATTAATTATTTCCGCATAAGCTTCCCTTGCTTCTTTAATCGTGGAAAACCCTGAACGCATTTTTTGAACCCTCTTACCAGTTACTTCATCAAAACCCAAACTAGCAGTAAAATAATACTTTCCTCTCTTATCTTTTTTAAACTTAACCAACCGTTTCAACCTCTTTTGCTATAGATTCTAGTTCTATTCCTAATACACTTTCGACAGCTCCAACAGGAACTCTTCCTAATCGTTTATTTAGGTAATATGCGTATCCCTTAGACACCATTACTGCCTTTGCTTTCCTAATTATATCTTCCGCTTGATATTTTCCATATCCTAAATTCATTAGGTCTTCTTTTGTTACAATTAACATTGTTTTCCCTCCTAAAACAAAAAAGAGCAATGCTCTAAGCACTGCTCTCAAACATAAATTTAATTTATCTTAAGTTCAAATTCTATTTAAATTTTCCTGATTTATATATTACCTCATAGTTACCATGAGACTTAGCATAATCAAACGTTCTACCTCCACTAAATGGTTCAATAGTTTCTAATTCTTTATTTACATTATAAAAATACTTAGATTCTACACTATTAGGCTCACCTTCATAAGGAACCAAAGCTTTAGCTAAATATTCATTTGTATCCTTATCTTTGTAAATTAAAAAGCTAAATTCTTTTTCTTGATATTTTTCATCATAAAGATCACCGACATGACTTATAATCTTATTCTTAAACTCTTCTGCTGTCTTATCCATTTTAGACCCACAACTAGTAAATACAACTATCCCCAACATCAAAAATAACATCGTTACAATACTTTTTTTCATTGGTTTTCTCCTTTATTTATTATGTGTAATTGTACCATAAATCTAGCATGGAATCTATTAATATCAAGAGTTTCTAATACTCTTGCTTAACTGAATTATAGGTCATTTCAGAAATTTTATTGTTCTTCACCTTAGCCAAAAGTAACACTCGTGTCTGCGTTCCATTTTGTTCACAATCCAAAAGTAAAGCATATTCATGTTGATCATTTTTATAAATCGTTGTAACCTTTCCTACGGAAACTAACGCTACTCCAGTTTTAACATCAATTCCATTTTTTTTGATACATTTTTCAGTCATGAGGGGCTTTAGCTTTTCATTGCGATCATTAATACTTGTAAAGTTCGCATACGCATTTCCATAAGCTTCTAGAAGTTTTACATGATCTGGTTCTTCTAATTTCGTTGTTTCTGTCTGTTTTTTAGTTGCTTCACTCGTAAACGATTCCTTCGATTGTTCCCTTGCTACTGTTTCAATCACTGTCGTTTCTTCTGTCGATACTTTACTAGACTTGTTTTCTTCCTTATGGCTTTGACAGCCACTAACAAGCAACACTCCGCCTAACAATAAAATAAGTAAAGGTAGCTTATTCACGATTTCCGAGCTCCTTTCCGTTGCACTTCTTTTGCATATACAATTTTTGAAAAAAAGCCTTCCGAAAATTTTACTCGGTATTCTTTATTATTTACTGCTACTAAATACCCATCACTTAATCGATGGGCGACAAACTCATTCTTTTTACACTGAAATTTTGTACAAATCGCTAATACTTGCCGATTTGTTAAACCATTTTTCTTTCTAAACATTTTTGACACTACACCCTCTCTTTTTTGACACTACATTTCTTCTAAATTATTTTTTCAAGCTCGGATTTCATTTCCAAAAACATATCATGAACTGTTAAAGAATACTTTTCGGTTTTGACATAGAATAAATAATCTTTCAACTCTTCTAATTCATAAATTAGTTGTTCATCAAGATTTGGTAAATTTTCCATCATATCAGCTAGTTGAATAAACAATTCCATATCTTTTTGCTGAAACCTTTTATTATAATCTGGGAAATTTAATTCCCTAATGCCTAAAAAATAAAGCTTTATAATCCGCAATGAAACAACGTCCATTTCTTCTTTTTTCATCAAAAATCTCTCCTCTATTTCTTCCTTACAATACTTGTCACGTTAGGATATTCTGCTCCCCATTGTCGAAAATATTTAGCAATTATTTGTCCTTTTTCAGCGTTCTGTTCATATAAAACAAGCTTTCCATTACCTTCAACACTAGCTACAATTCCAGTATGACCGTAAACGCTGGTCGCATAACCGCCCATTGCGAAATTAATCACATCACCTGCTTTGACATCAGAATAGTTTGGATTTTTGATTACCTGCCAGCCAGATTGTTCCCACGCATAATCATTGCCAATTTCACTGGCAAACATATGCCCTGTATTCATTAAAGATTGAAAGCCCATCTTTTCAACATAATAAGAAGTCCCCCCATAACACTGACCTCCATTGACTGTTTGCCCTAACATTTGTTCTAACACATCAATTTTGCCACCACCAATATTGGCTGAACCTGCCCCCATAGAACCTGTAGACAGTCTCTTATACCAATTATTCGCACTTGTTTTTCGTTTGATTTGTTCGTTGGGATCATTTTTAGTGCCTGCACGTTCCCAATGTACCAAAATATCTACAGCTAATTGATTCACATCAGAGCTTTTCGACATACGTTTCAGCAAGGCACTGTCTGAGCCGTCATGATTCCACATATACTCGAGTTGTACTGGGACAGCCTGCCAATCTTTCTTTTGTTCTTTGGCAAAATTTAACAAGTTTACACGGCGCTCACCGTCCATCATTGCTAAACCTAACGCATAACCATTGGTCGAAGGATTAAACGCCCACGCTGAATTAAACGTTAAATCACTTTGTATTCTAGCAGGATTTAATCCGCTCTCATGTTCCATATTTCCTAGCCATGCAGAGGCAAATTGTAACGATCCACCATTTTTGGTAACAAAATTGGATACCTCTAGCGCTACTTTTTCTTGTGGCGTTGTTGCTTGAAATTGTGTATTGTTTCCAATTTCTGTTGACATGGTGCCCAAAAATAACAAAAAAGGCAATAAAAACAAAAAGCTAAACAAGCCAAGGATTCCTAAAAAGATTTTTTTCATTTGCACCACCTAACATAAAAAGAGAAGTGGTTATGCCCACTCCTCTATCTGTTCTAATTCTTTCTCAAACTCATCTGTTCCAAAAAACTGGGCTTCTGTCTGTTCAAGATTAGCTAGATACTCTTCTGTTTGAACAAACGGATAAATATTATTAACCAATTCAACTCCATTTGTCTCGACTAGCTCTTGTTCTTTGCCACCGTCAAAATAATCACGTTCTTCTCTTGCCATAGCCAATTCATCAAAGTTGGTCACAATCACATTATCATAACCTGAATATTCCTCTGCGTTCATTGGTGGCTCTTCCCCAACTTCTTCTACTGATGCTAGCTCCACATCTATATCAGAACTCATATTATCGACATCCACTACTAAATCTTCACTCGTCATAGGCTCTAATTCAATAATAGAGTTATCTAAACTATCAGATTCTAACTCTGTCTGTCCTATTTCTTCAATATCTGTTAACTCATGATCTATCGATTCCGTTTCCACTTCTGAAAACTGTTCCTCGTTCAGCTCCCCTTGTTCTTCTTCTGTCACTGGTTGCCTAAAAATAGACTGTAAACCCGCTTTTACCCCAGTAAATGAACCATTATCATCAATAAAATGTTCTTGGCCCATTTCAATGGCTTTATCTTGATTCGGTAGAATATTACCTGCACCGTTTGCGACCATGCCCAGATTGCCTGTATAAGCACCTAGGGCAACTTGCGCTCCACCAGTTGCTACTTCTTTCGTTCGTTCAGACAACTGTTCCACTTTTTGTTCAAACACAGGCTGTGACACTTGCCCATTTGAAAAGTAAGCAAGAATGGCATATTTATTTTTCCAAACTTTTCGTAAAACTACAATCTTCACTACCACTGCTACAAATAAAACGATCATATAAACCGTACTACCTGAAATCAATTCAAGCAAGCTGCCACTGACTTTTTTTGCGACACCTAAAAATGCCCCATCAATCAGTTTGTTAATCCAAAACAGCACCGATAAAAAAATACCATAAATAATTGGCGTGAATAACGCACCAATTAAACCTTGAAAGAACTTGAATAGTAACATTTGACACCGTGGAAAAAAGGAAGCCAACAAAACAACTGGAAATATAAGAATTAAAAAGACAACTAACAGCTGTATCAACGACAACATTAAATTAATATATAACACAGGAATTGCTAGAATAAATAAATTTGTTGCACCCGTCCATACCGCAAAACTTTTTTCCATAGTTTTTAAGGTATCTTGCGAAAAATAAGGATTGTCTTTCTCCTGCTGTTCAATATAAGCATTTCTTTTTTCTCTAAAATCCTTTTTCTCTTTATCATTCAGGTTAGGCTTTTCTAATAGTTTATCATAATCAAGCTTCTTCCCATTTGCCATTTTGCCATCAATCGAGCCACTATTGACATAGTTAAACGTCTGTAAAACCGTTGCGTCAAACATTGGGCTTTGATACACTTTTTTCTTTCCATCGTCTACTTCTTGGCTTGTATCCCCTCCAAAGTTTACATTAGAAGTAAACTTGCCTTGTACTTGTTTTGTCATCTCACTAACCGAACTAATCAAAAAAATTGCCCCATTTTGCGTTTTACCATCAATTGTTTTTACTTGTCCAAACCAACAAATAAACAAGGCAAACACCGCAAAATAATGCAACAAACTTTTCATGAAATTACGCCGATTAGAAAAAAAGCTATACAATAGATAATAGGCACTTAGGATAATTGCCAATCCAAGCAAACTCCCTTTGACAATCCCAGTTCCACCAAATCCTTTTAAAATATCCAAAGAATAATCGTATGCTTCTTGTTGTTTACCAACAAAATAATCTGACTGATTCATGACATTCTCCATAATTAAGAAAATCATTGCCCCCATACGCAAAAAGAAAAAAGGCAATTCAATAAAGAACCAATTGACGACTTCTGATCCTTTATCTAATAAACCACCATTCACCATATAGGCTGTATAACTATCAATGAGATATTTCATACTTTCTCACCACCTCGCCACATAATCGTTTTCCATAACGGACGCTTCTGTATCATCAACTGTTTCAAAGAGTTCTAACCATTCTTCAAAAATAACGTCTATCACGATTCGATTCACTTGGTTAAACATATCTTTCATGAGACATTGTCCTTGAATCATATTCGATACCCATTTTAAATTAATCTCATTGACTGGTAATTTTAAATAACGTAAAATCCCTTCTCGATTATCCACTTCATCGAAACAAACCACCGTTCCAAAGCCTGTACCATCGCCATTATCTAACACATCGTTGACCGATTGCGTAATTAATACCATAAAATTATTAAACGAACGTCCGATCCGTTTCATCGATTTTAGAATCTTTTGTCCTTCTGGTGACGATTGAAAAATCCACGCTTCATCAAAGAAAGTGACTGTTTCTTCTTTCCGATTGCGTGACCCAAATTTTGAACAAAACGTGCCTAATGCAAACATTAAAGTCACAGATAACCGTTGATTCTCGTCTAATTCATCGTGCCGATCTGTGGGTAAATCTAAATCTTCAATTTCTAAAATGGTCACTTTCTTCTCAAAAGAAAGTCCTTCTACTTCACCATGAGAAAAGGCTAACTCTAAAATCGATCCTTTAATCGTAGATAATAAAAAACGACCCATTTCATGAACGTCTTTCTCTGAATGACTAATTAAACGTTCAATTACATGCCAAAATCCAACTTGTTTGCCTGCTTTCCGTTCAGCCACCACTTCTGCTACTGTTTCATTAATCGCCGTCTTATGTGGCATTTTCCACTTATCCTCGTTAATATTATTTAACATAGCTTTTGCCGTTGCGATTGCTTCTGTTTCATCAAATAATACAATTGGATCAAGTACCCCATGGTTTTCTTTTTTACGAACATCAAGTGTCACAAAATTAAACGTCTTAATAAATGCCACATCAAGTGGGTATTTTCTTTGATATTCTGGATCATTAATCGTTCGCATAAACTGTTGGCGAACTTCTTTTTTTGGATCAATGTATAACACTTTCACATCTAATAGAGAAGAATACAAAAATAACCATTTAGAAAATACTGATTTCCCGTTACCTGTATCTCCCGATACCAACCAATGGGGATTATTTGTTTTCTTTCCTTCAATATTCTGTTTGTTTGCAAGCAATAGATTCATATAGACAATATTTTTAGAGCCAGAAACAATTTGTTTCCGACTTTCTTTTTCTTCTAACGTGGCGTCCACACGTCCCAAATAAAACCCTGTCTTTGTACCTGCGTGTAACGAAGTAAAGAAATTCAACTCTGAAAATGTTTCTAACGTCGACGTATGTTGCCAATTACTGGTTGAAAAACGTTGAAAGTTGCCTAATAACGTTGCTTGAAAAAGATAGACATTATCAAACGTTGCACGGATTAACGGAATTCCTAAGCTATCTAGTCGATTCATCAAATTTTTCTTTCGCTCACGTAATTGTTTTTTTGAATTCCCACTAATCACTAATACTGCTTTCCAATCAATAATCGGAATATCATCATCAATTTTTTGATCTAAATCATCAAGTGAATGTTGCCCCTCAACAATTTTTCTTTTTTGTTTTGAACCTGCTAAATGTGCTTCTTCCATGATATTCTTTGTTCGTGTTCTCGCACGAGCAGAACGTCCTGATAACGCTAATTGGCCTTTTGTTTCAGCAAAACCAGCCTGTAACTTCACAGAAACAGGATAAGACATTTTTTGAACCAGTTCTAGCAAGTGATTACCATCAATCGTGACCCCACAATCCCCCAATGGTAAATGAGCAATATAACTTTTCCCAAACTCATTAGACAATTCTAACCCACCTCGAAAAGGAGTGATTTTGTTCGCTAGTAAATTATCTAAGTTCTGACTAGTCAAAAGTTCTTTTTTCTCATGTTGAATATTATTTAAAAATTGATAGGCTTGGTAGTAATACAACTCGTCTTCTGTCAATCGTTCCACTAACAATTCTGACAAATTCTGATATACTTCTTGTTCTTGGTCTTTATAAGCTTCTTCCCAATCCTCCGCTACTCCTACTTCTAAACCAAGTCCTTTAACCACTTTTTCAGATAGATTATTTAACGCCGTAGAAAATGTTTCTTTAATATCAATTGACCGCTCTTTCTTTACTAAAGGCACGCCAATTAACCAAATATACTCATAGACCATGCCAATTTCATTTTCAAGATACTGAGCAGTTTTCATCAACTTATCCACCGCTACACTATGATTTTCTTTGTCCACTAATTGGCGCATACCTCCCATTTTCCCTCGAATATCCGCATTCACAGGTAAAAGAACAATTTCAAAACCCTCATTCTCTTGTAAACGTTTCAACGTTCGAGCTACTTTTTTCTTTGTTTTCCTTTTTTTCTCAAAATCTGTTAAGCCAACTGTTTCTGACCGAATACGATAATACGCAATCACTTGATTTTCTTTAGTTAAAACCATGTTTCTTTTCATATGATTCGTTAATGGATATTCTAGTTGCATATTTTTTTCCTTTCTTATTAATTTTATTAAAATAATTTACATTAAAAATGATTTTTCAGAAATTTCTATATATTATTGGACAGTTTTTTTTCATTCAGTTATTATTATTTAAAAGCTATATTCAATATAGCTTTTAAATAATAATTGGAAAGAAGGAACGTATATGAAGAAAAAAGTTTGTTTAGCTTTAACTATTTTCGCGATGGTAACACCTTTTATTTTTAGCTCAGAAGCTAGTGCAAGAGAAGCTGAATTTGGTAGCTCTTGTCCTGGAGGTTTTTATTTTAAAAAAGGTGGCTGGTCTACAGGTGGGAAAAATATGAGCGGTGGTTATTGTGTTCCTTTAGGAAATATGGGAAACATGAATAACAAAATTTGGTAATTAAAATGAGAAAAGAATCTGTTATCAAATCCTTTTTATACATTTTAATTCCTATAATCATAGGTACCATTATTTCACTTTTCACTAGCGCCCCTATTTTCCTTATAGCGGGAATTATATATATTATTTTATTACTCTTTTTACTTCCTACTTTAGACTTTGGAATTACTGATTTTAACGCCAAACAAATTAATCCTAGCTATAGACCTGAAAGAAAAATAGATAAAAATGAAAGTATTGTTACTGTGCTACTTTTAGTTATTGGAATAATAGTCTGTGCAGTTATGCTTTATTTAAAATATAGAAATTCATAATTTAAACATGAAAAAAGAAGTTATTACAACACACTTCTTTTTTTCATGTTTTCACCATAATACACTCTTTCTTATTACTAACGTTTAAATGAAAATTCTTCTATTTCCTTTACTCGTTCAAAGGATATAATTGATCTATTGTCTAACACATAATTTTTTACATAAACAAAACCATCTTTTAAAAAAGCTAATCCTGTTTTCCCTTCAAACTCTGTTTCTGTATACCATCGAGCCACTTTATTTGGAAAATACAACATAATCATTAGGTTAAGATTAATACCAAAAATTAACGGCAATGGTACAAACTTCCAAAAAATGCCTGTTAGTACAATCCCTAAAAATAACATCACTAAATAAGCTAAACTTAAGGGTTGTGCAAAATACCAAACAATTTTCCCTTTTGGGGACTTAATAACTTGTAATGAGTAAGGGGCTTTTAAGCCCCTCGAATAATCAAAATGTTTCATTATTTCTCTCCTCTACAGCTGAATCCCAAATAATCCTAAGACCCACTTCACAACTTTGAAAATGTTCTGCCCATTATTTGTCGCAAAGTCATTTAAAATCAATGCAATGACAATAACTGAACCAATCTTTAACCACGCAGCTTCTTTCCAATGCTTTAAAATTAAAATGATCACACCAAACGCAATAAGTGTAATCAATCCACTACTCATAAATTGACTTAATTTACTTGTATCCACTATTTATCTCCTGCCTTTTCTGTATAATAATGTTTTAACTCTTGTACAAAATACGAATTTTCTGTTTTCGTTAACCACAACGAAAAATCTTCCGTGTAAAGGAAATTTATTGCTTTGTCTTTAAAGTTCACTGACACCTGAACGCCTGTAACACCTTTTTGTTTCGTTTCAAAAAAACGTAGTTCTTTTTCTTCAATAGACGACACAGTTGCTTGACCACTTGTTTTAACTGGTTCTTTCATTAAAACAGACAATTCTTCTGTATTCCCCTTCGCATATTTTTCAAAAAATAATTGTAAAAATTTTTCAATCCCTTGTCGTTCTTTTTTTTCAACATCAAGCGGTTCTTTCACTGATTGCAATGGTTCCTGTTTTCCTTTCGGAACATTCATTGCTAAAAAATAGGGACGACCAACAATAGAAAACAACCCATTTTTTTCTTGAATAGGTAAAACAATTTCTTGTGTATCTAGTAAATCCTGCCCTTTTTGTTGCACTTTATAAGATATACTCGCATGCACAAGTAATAGCTCTTCAGATTCTTCTACACGAGTAACAGAGACTTGTAATAATTTACGAATTAAGTCTTTTGCAGCATTGTCTGTTCCTTTATCTAACGCTAAATCTCCTGAAAAATAACTCGCTAATTTCTCATCACGTGCTTTTTTCTCTTCATCTGTTGCTTTTCCATTAAAATTGATATACTCATTCACAAAATTTCTGACATAAAAAGAGAGTGCCGACGAATCATACACTCTCTTTTTTTCTTTTATTTTTTTGACATCTTTATTTATTGTTTCTAATTGTTGACTGAGGCGGATCACGTTGCCTGCCATCACATTTGCTCGAATAGCACCAATCAATGACAATCCAAAAAGAGCACACCCCACAATTAATACTAATCGATTCGCTTTTTTTTGTGATAGTAAACGAACTCTTGGGCTCTTTTTGCTTTTTTCCTTTGTTTGAATTTTTTTTAAAAATTTCATACATCACTCACTACACTTTACGTTTTTTATAAATTAAGATTCCTGATAAAACAGTCAAACATACACCAGCGATTGACCCAATTATGCCCATTTTTTCACCAGTGTAAGGAAGTACTTTCATTTTTCCGTCAGCACTTTTCACTTGTACATTGCCACTTGGTAATACTTTATATTCACTTTTAATCGGTTTTAATCCATCAGCCGTTTGTGTTAAAGGAACGCCCTTATCCACTGCGACAATTGCTTCTCCGCTTGCTGTTTCAATCGGTGTCGTCACAGTTGGGACATGTGTTACTTCTGAAAGGTTATTCGTTTCAATTGGAACAGTTGGCTGTTGTGTAGATTCTCCTGTTGCAATTTCTCCATTTGGCTTTACCACCACATCTGTTGGTTGCTCTGGTTGTTGTGGTACAACTGGTTTTTCAGGAACAACTGGCACAGGCTTTTCTGGCTCGGTTGGTTTATTTGGTTCTACTGGTTTTTCTGGTACACTTGGCTCTGTTGGTTGCTCTGGTACACTTGGCGTTGTTGGCTCTGTTGGTTGCTCTGGCTTACTTGGCGTTGTTGGCTCTGTTGGTACGCTCGGTTCGTCTGGTAACGAAGGATCCGTCGGTTTTGAAGGCTCACTAGGTTCGGTTGGTGTTGACGGTTCCGATGGTTGCTCTGGTGTACTTGGCTCTGTTGGTTGCTCTGGCTCACTTGGCGTTATTGGGTCAGTTGGTACATTCGGTTCATCTGGTAAAACACTCCCTGTTGTTTCACCAAGATTTCCTTCTGATTCTTGCGCATAAGCAGAAACACTGCTTCCCCCTGCTAAAAGGCTTGTACTGAATAAGGCAATAATAATCATTTTTTTCATTTTCATTCTTCCAATCTATGTTTTAATTTTTTTATTTTTCTAATTCTTTGTTCAAAAACATGTAAAAAAAGAGATTTTGTTGCTTTCGTACAATAAATCCCCATTCCTGAATACTCTTTAAAATAAAAATCGTAATAGTAGCTACCATACATTTTTTCACCACTCGGTTTTCGTAAATAATAGCCTTCTACAAAAAGTCGTCGCATTTTGCTTAATGGATACTCCGCTACAAATTCTCGTTTAAAAGGAACTTTTTCTTCCACAATTCCTTTATTTAATAAAAACTCTTTATACTGTTCCATATAAACAATATCTTCATTATCAATCTGGGCTTCACTCACACTAAAACCTAAATCCATCAACATAGAAATCGTCGAAACACGACTATAACGCTGATAAAACACAGATTTTTCTTTCACTGGCGGATATTTGGATTCTTCTGCCATTGCTCGCTACACCTCCTGCGCTTTTTATTCCTACTTCCATTTCTAACCATTTTTACGATACCGACGATAATAAACCTGATAACTGTCATAAAACCCCTCTAAGAGCTTTTCTAGCCCTTGGTTCACCACTTCTCGTGACCGACTAATACATAAACACTCATACCCAAATGGATAATCATCATGTTTTCGAAAATAGTTACGTGCCAATTCTTCTTCTCGTTGTAAAATATGCGTATAATTGTCTGGCAAATAGTCTTCCATGCGCAATTCACGCAACCGTTTTAGTTGACCAATATGTGCTTGCGTAAAATTTCCTTCGTCCATTACTAAGGGAGATCGAGCGAAAATTTTAGAGCGCTCTATGAAATTCGCTTTAACTTGATCGTCTAGCGTGGCTTCATCAGGCGCTCTATGATGTTTCTTTATAAATTGTTCATAAAACAGCACACATAATTCTTTTTCATACTGCAAGAGTTGTTCTTCACGATTCGTTAATACTTTTGGCCGATCGCCGAGCAACAATAATTTCTGAAAGTTTCGCATATACCTTGTAACATATTCTTCTTTCGTCAATTCTGTACCTAATTTTATTAACATATATTCACGTCCTTTTGATATAATTATTATAAAAAGTTTATAAGGAGTAATTATTTATATGAACATTGATTTTTTTAACCAATTAATAAAACCAGTGGGTATACTTTTACCTATAGTTATAGGCTTTTTCACAATTTATTCCTCCATCTATGGATACGTAATAAGTGATTCATTTAAAAAAAACCTTTTTTCCTCTCCCACTGAAATCGGATTATATAAAATCTTTAAAGGTTTTATTAATCTAATATCCTCTTTACTACTTTCATCTGGTATTTTTGCTTATGCATTAATAACTACAGACACAGCATTCACCGATTTTGTTTCAGATATAAATAACCTTACTAAAGAGGGTAAAGCTTACTTAACTTACTTTATCATTTATTTTATTGTATTTATTTTCTCAATAGCAAAGCTCCCTGATATTTATAGAACCTTAATACCTTCTAATTCAAGAAGTAAGCATAGTAACTTTTACGTACTGTCCCAAGAACTTTCTTTAAATGATATCCCATGTAATACAAAAGTTTTCTTAGTTTCAATGATTAACAAAGATACCGTTCTTCTAACTTATTACCTAAATAAAGAATTTGTGCGCTTAATTTATTCTTTAAACGAGATACAGAAAATTAAGATATTCTATCATAAACAACTATCTTTCTTTCAAAAAATCAAAGAATTTAACGAATCTATCACCAAAGAAACTTATTATTTTGCCTTTTTGCCAACAATATTTATAATGCTACCTTCTATAATAATGTCGTTTATTTCAAAAAGTATGACCAATATTTATTTCGGAGCTACAATAGCAGCTATCTCTGAATTAATAATACTTTCACCTAGTCTTATTAAATATATTAAAATAGCATATAAAAAAATATACTTAACAATTAAAAATCAAAATAAACCAAAAAAATAAAATAACTAGAAGTAGCAAAAAAATATTGTCTCCCAATCGTTCATCGACCGTTGCACTGACAAATGCTCCAATTATTATAGATACTACGATACAACTTAACGCAAAAATTATTATCCACACTTGACAACACCACACTTTTTCTAAAATAAACAAAAAGCACTGATTTTTCACAGTGCTTTTTCTTTTTACTCATTATTTCACTTCACGTTTTTTCAAACCAAACCAAGCCAGACCAACTAGCATTCCGGCACCTAGTACAGATAATAGGGTGTTTTCTTTTTCACCTGTATGAGGTAGTTCGGGTGCCACACTTGCTTTTTCTACCACTAATGGCTCTACTGGTGCTTGTGGTGTTTTTGGTGTTGGTGGTACAATCACTGTTTTTTCTGGTGGTGTTTGTGGTTTTTCTGGCGTATGTGTCACTACCGTATTAGTTTTAATCTTCTCATTGTTGAAAGATTCTTCGATTGTGTTGTAAACGTCTCCTGCCGCAATTCGTTCTACACCAATGAACGCTTTCCATGAGTGCGCAACGTGTTTGTTTTCTTTTAGATTCATCGCATCCAAAAACGCTTGACTGGCCGTGATTTTAACTACCCCTTGTTCAAAGGTCATCGTGAATAGTTTCGAAATGTCGTCCCCTTTATTCACTTTGGTTCCGTCTGCTAAAACAAAATTAGAATTGGCAAACACAGACCATTGGCCACTAAATTTGTCATGTTTTACGTCTAGTTTATCGCTAATCGACCATTCTTCCACAACACCAGCGTATTCTGCAGGAATGTCACTACTTGTAAATTCATAGAAGAATTTCTCCCCTAATTTGATTGTGGCGCCATTTTGACTTTGTTTGTCACCAACTTTAATAACCACGTCTTTTTTAGGGTTCACTTTTGGAATATGGTTGACAACGGTATTTGTTTTAATTCGTTGACCAAATGTATTTTGTTCCGCTGAATTATAAACATCACCAGAAACATTGGCTTTGACTTTTGTAGGGAGCGTTACACGCAATTCTTGCCCACCATACGCTAGAATAAAGGCTTGTGGGTCTTTGGCAGAGATTGTCACCGTGCCTTTGGCATCGTCCCAAGAGATCGTGAACTGGTTCGTAATGTCTGCCCCTTTAGAATCTTTGACACGAAGTAAGTCTTTGATTGGTGTCACTTTCGTTTCGTCGTAATCATCGAAGAAAGAAACGCCTGTCGCAAGATCGACTGTGTCAAAAGCAAAGTCTTTATCGTACCCTTTTAAGTCCCACGTCATTTCATAAGAAAGAACATCACCACGAGCAACTTTTCCATGGTTAATATCTTCCCCTTTCTTGTTGTGAACGGCTTTGGTTGGTTTTGGATCATCAGGTGTATGCGTCACCACCGTATTAGAACGAACAAGTTCTTTGTTGTAGTTTTCTGTTTGCGTATTTTCTACGTCACCTGTTTTGATCCGTTCGACTTCCAGATATACAGACCAAGCTTGTTTGCCTACTTTATTGCTTCCTTCATTTAACGCTGCTAATAATGCTTGATTCATTGTAAACGTCAAGTCTTTATTGTCTTTGTTTTCTAAAAGAATGTAGGCAGAAATATCTGTTCCTGCTTTTAACGTTTTGTCCCCTACTTTAAGGTCATAGTTTGTAATAGCGTGCCATTTACCTGTGAAACGATCATGGGTCGTGTCCAAGACATCATTCATGCCCCATTCTTCGGTAATTCCGCCATAGTTAGCTGGACGTTCGGAAGATTTCACTTCATAATAAATTTTTGTTTGTAACGGAATATCTTTATCATGTAGAGAAACACTGCCAACTGTACCGTTTTTATCTGCTTTTACATCTTTGGAAGGATTACTAACCGGCACATGGTTAATCACTGTATTTGTTACCGTTTCGCCATCATTTGTCAGCTGAACAGCTGTATTTTCAAAATCGCCTTCTACATTTTTCACTACAAACGGCAAGACAAGTAAATATTTATACCCCATTGCTAAAACAACGGAACCGTCTGCGTTGGTTTTCATCATTGCTGTGACGGTGTTTTGATCTAAATTAAGAACATAAGAAGCAGTCACGTCTATAGCTTTTTCTGAATTAATCGCTGCAGCAACAGCTTTTAAGTCTTTCTCGTTTAGACTTGCATCTGCTTGATAAACCTTCACTTTGGATAAATCAATCGTCACTTTTTCTGCATCAAAGGTATCCCGAATCCCTTGTTTTGTCACTGTTTTCGGATCTACTTTGGCAAGTTCTGTCGTATCCCCTGTCACAATGTATTGTAAAGAATCGCCTCGTTTCACATTTAAATCATTGATATTTTTCTGACCATCAGTGACTTCTTTATTCGGCACAAGAACAGGAACGACATTGGCTTTGTATCGATTGAATTCAATTGTTGCTTTTTCTGGTTCTTTTGGATTCCCTTTCTTTTGGTATGGTCTAATTGATTTCGCATTTAAATTGGTACTAAAGGCAAACCATTGCGCACCAGATAGGTTGACTTTTCCTTTGGTTGTCATACCAAAAGAGAAAGAAATACGTCCACCCTCTCTAGCTAGACCTACACCAGAACCATAGTACGCATTTTTATGACCTACAGCGTCCCAATCACTATTTTTTAGTCCTGAAGGACCTGTCCCATAATCAAGGTCTTCGGTTGAGTAGAATTTCCCATCCGCTTGTTTCTTTACGTAGGAACCATTAATATACTTGAACTCATTTTTTGAGCCAAAGTCTGAAACAAATTCCGCATGTTCTACACTATAATTTGTTCCTAGACTAGAGTTTAATGACGATAACGCATAGGCAAAGGCATGGTCTTTATCTGGTAAAACTTCTTTGCCATTAGCATCATATAATTTAATGGTTAAGCGAACTTTTACGTCCTTCCCATTGGCATTTTTAGTACCAACAAATGCTGTAATAATAGGATCATTCGAAAATACTGCATTTAAGGTGCCGCTTTGACTTGGTGCAGATTGAAGTTCATAAATGAACTCTGCTTTTGTGATTTTTCGGTCTAAATAACTAGCATTTAATCCTGTATACGTGACATTGACCGGTTTGTTTTTTTCTAAAAGAACCGCGTATCCTCCTTTAGGGCCAAATTCAACAGCAGCCACTTTTGAGCTTTGGAAGTTGCCTGTTGCTTTTCCATTCATATCCTTACTTAATTTTGTAAAAATATCTTTGGATTGTCCTTGGTTTACTTTGTTAAAATCGGAAGCTTTAATAAACTTGCCACCTGTAATCTTGTCTATTTTAGTATCCTTAGTCACAATGCTTGAATCAAAAACTAAGTCTTTGCTGATTGCTTCATTCACATAGCCTTTGTCATTTTTGTGTTTGTTGTATTCCGCCACTTCTTTTTCGTAGCGCTCTTTTTCCGCTTTATTTTTTGCCGCAATTTCTGCATTTTCTTTGGCAATTTTTTCATTTTTGGCTTTTAATTCAGCTGCTTGTTGGGCAATCTTTTGGGCTTGTTCTTTTTGTAGTTGGTCTACTTCTTTTTCTTTTGCAGCTAAATCTTTAGAAGAAACATTTCCTAAGTCTTCAGTTGGTTTTTCCACGACGGTAATGTTTGGATCTTTTTTCGCTTCATCAACTGCTTTGTCAACGTCTGGTGTTTCAAATTCTTTAGGAATTGACGTTGATTTATTAGCGTCATTTTCTGCTGGTGCAACTTCTGTTGGCTGCCCTAGAGGTTCAATGGTTGTTTCAGGGCTGACTACTGGTTGTTCTTGTGCTGATTTTTCTGCTTCTGCTGTTGGTTGTTGGACGTTTGTGGTATCATTTGAGGTAGCTGAACTTTGTTCAGCAGCAATTCCTTTCGGCACTACTTCTTCTGCTGTGGTTGGTTGAGAAGTAGTGTCTTTTTGTAATGCTGCTTCTTCAGATACTGCCGTTTTAAGTGTTTCATTTCGTGACTGCGGGTTGGGATTATCGGGTTGCACCGTCGTTGTTCCTGGTTGCGTATCTAATTCCGCGGCTTGTACATTATCTGTAGCTAATCCTACAGCTCCTAATACACCTAAAAAAAGAATAGGGGCTACAATCCAGTGTTTCTTTGCCTTATACATTTTAAAACGTTTTTTTACTTCAGTCTGTTGATTCATGTATCATTCTCCTCGATTTTTTATTTTTTGTTTGTAAAAATAGTTCACGCAACACAAGGAGCTCGTTGCTTTTTCATCATTATTTCCATTCCTCCTCACAAAAAGAGAACCGAAAGTTTTTCGATTCCCTTAGCTTTTTTTTGCGTTAAAAACATTTAACGTGCTATCATAATTGTGTAAAAAGTACAAATCACTTCTTTACAAATCTTATTCGTTTAGTCAGTCGGCGGAAAACGGCTGACTTTTTTGTTGCCTAAAATTTTATTGTCAGGTACTATTTAAGTGTCTCCATCCGAGACAATCCATTTATTTTTTGTTGACCAGCGGAAACTGGTTGGCTCCTAAATTTGGTAGATTCTTCTGCCTTTAATACAATCAGCCAACCATTTTGGTTGGCTATTTTTTTATTTTTCAATTTATTCCAATGATTACAATAAAAAGGAGCGAAATATGTCGCTCCTTTGACTTTATTATTTAATTTTAAAGATATTTTTTACTTTCTTCTCGTTTCTACTAATAAAACTTATAATACCCGCAGCTCCTAACAAAGCAAATATCAGACCAGCTATAGCTAACCATTTATTATTTTTTTCTCCTGTATGTGGTAAAGAATCTGGGGCTTTTGCTACTTGTTTCGTCTTACGAGATTCTGAATGTGTTAATGCTTGTGCTTTTGGCTGTTCTTTTTGTTTAGAAAAAGATAACTGTTGGAGACCAGGTGTTTTGTCTGCTGAAGTAGCACTTGCTACTAACGTTTGGCTTTGTTTTGCTTCTCGTTCAAGGCGTTGTTGTTCTTTTGCTACTTGTTCTTGCAACGCTTCTTGTCGCTGCTGTTCGGCTTGTTGTGCTTCTAATTCTCTTAATACGCCCTGGTACTGCTGTAGCTCTAACTTCGCGTTAGAAAGGTCTTCTTGTGCTTGTGTATAAGCAAGTGTAGCAACGGCTTGTTGTTCTTTAAGTTCCTCCAATGATTTCAGAGAATTTTCATAGGCTTCTTGTGCTTGGACCGCTGCTGCTTCTGCTTTGTTTAACTCGTTTAATGCTTTTTCGTATGTTGGTTGAGCATTTTCTAAACGAGACAATGAACGTGTACTTGTTTTAAATGCAACTTGTTTTTGATTTAAATTTTCTTTTGCTAAATTCAATACTTCCTTCAAGCTATTCAATGTGTTTTCTTCTGCTTTTTGGGCTGCTTGTTTTTCTTTCAGCACTTTAGCAGACGTTTGTTCAATTGCTTGTGCTTCCGAAACGTTTGTTTTCGCTTTTTCTAAAACAGCAGCTCGATTCTGAATTAACTCATTGATTGTTGCCAATTGATCTTTTGTTTGTTGAAGGCTTTTTTCTGCCGTTGCAGTTTGTCGTACTTTTTCTTCATAATTTGTCGTACTTTTAGTCGCAACTGCTTGAAGACTAGCCAATGTCGCTTTATGAACAGATAGTTCTTTTTCTGCTGTTGCTTGTGTTGTTTTGGCTGTATTTAAGACTTGCTGACTTGCACTTTTTGCTTGTTGAGCGTCTGATTCTGCTTGTTGTGCAGTAGCTAATTTTTCTTGATTGGTTGCTACTTCTTTTTGAAGGGTTTCTTTACTCTTAAAGACTGGAGCAGTGCCTTCTTCATAGGTATTTGCTTCAACTAATTTTGATTGATTATAGCTAATGATATGGATTTTTGCCGAAATATCATTTAAATCTCCTGAAATAGAAACTGCCATGTTTGTTGTGTCCCCTTTTAGCAATGAATCTATATGAGAATACGCTGAACTTTCATCGTCAAAGAGCATATCAGCAATTGTTTTTCGAGCAGCTTTTTCAAACTCTAGTTGAGAAATAGTGCCATTAATCGTTTCAAAATAGCCCATACTTAGATTTTCATAAAAGTTTTGCCCTGGATACTCTTTAAAACCATTTTCTTTTGCTGCACGATTAATTGCATTTACGTCATGATCAAACTCTTTGGGATTATCATATTTTGCTACATCCCAAGCAAATCTCATAGCTTGGTTAGAAATCTTCAACTTTTGTAACCCAAGCTTTTCGCGAACATCATTGATAAGTCCTACAACGTAATCGCTCATTTGTTGCTTTTGTTTTCCGGTAGGATTTTTGACATTGATCATTTCCGTTGCTTTTGCCACATCTGCTTGATTTTCAGGAAAAACTTTATTTAATGCTAATGCTTCTTTTTCCATTGCTTGCTTTTCTTGTTCAGATAATTTTTTGTAATAATCAGGTGTGAAGTTAGCAGGCAAGTTAATTCCTTTATGTCCTTTTAGCTCTTCTTTTGATTTATCTAAAGTATTCTGCACTTGCTTTGTTGCTGTTTGCTTGTCTTTCAAAGCATTCTCTTTCGCTGTTAAGTCTGCCTGTTTCGCAGCTGTATCTGCTTTTGCGTCTGCTACTTTCTCTTGACTAGTTGTCACAACAGTTTGTTGGTCTGCGACTGCTTGATCGTCCTTCGTTTTTTGATCTTTAGCTTTGGCTTCTTCTTTCTGTTTGTTAGCCAGTTCAGCTTCTTTTGCTGCTTGTTCTTTTTCAGCCTTTGCTTTTTCCACTTCCGCATTTTTCGCTAATTCTTCAAGCTTGGCTTGTTCTTGTTTCGCAGCTGTTACTGCTTGTTGATCTTTATCATTTTGCACTTTAGCAGCATTCGTTTCTTTTGCTTTTTCTTCGACAACTGCTTGTTGTTGGTTAACGTCTGCTTGAGCTTGATCCACTACTTTTTGTTGGTCATCAACAGCTTGTGTATCCGTAGCCACTTGGTTTTTGGCTTTTTCAATGGCTGAAGGTGTTGCTTCATCCACAACTTTTTTTGCTTCGTCTACGACCGCTTGTTGGTCAGTCACTGCTTGTTGACTTTGATCCAATGCACCTTTGTTTTGATCGACCACTGCTTGTTGGTCTTTAACAGATTGATCAATGGTGTCTTTTTCTTTTTTCGCAGTGTCAGCAACTTGTTGTTTTTGATCGACAATTGCTTGTTTCTCTGTTACTTGTTGCTGTTTTTCAGTAATGGCTTGCTCCGTTGTTTCTGTAGCTTTCACTGCTGGTTGTTCTGTAGAACTGTTTTCAGGTGTTTTTGGTTGCGCTTGTTCTGCTGCCTGTACTTCATTTCCCCCAATACCTGCTACCCCCGTTGCGACTAAAATACTTAACCCTGCACTTGCGATCTTTTTCATTTTATTTTCCTCACTTCCGATTATTTTTGTTGTAAATGGGATACCCATTGTCTTTACGCCATTGTTGTAACGCTGTAGTTGTTATATGGAACTCTTCCGCTATTTCTTTAAACTGTAAGCCCATTTTTTGATAGGCTTCAAATCTTTCCTTGCTAATATGCGAAGAAAATTGTCTGGTGTTTGCTGTTTCTATCTTTCTTGCAAGTTCTTGTATTCGTTTAAAACGCTCGGTATCTTCATTCCTATACCAGTCTGCGTCTTCATTCATTAATGCCAACATTTCTTTACGCCATATTTTTATTAATTTTTTAGTCATACCCCTTTCACCTCAAATTAACAATAACAAAATAATATTTATTATGAAAATAGTAACCTTTTAGAGAAAATAAAAAATGTCTTTTACATGACAATTATTAAATGCCATAAACAACATTATCTTTAATTTCAAATTCAAACCATTCTGAAAAATCTTGTTTAAATCCATTGACGCTATATTTTTCTTGTAAAACTACTTCTTCCGCATTCGCAGGGTCTAAATAGGTCGGTTTATCTTTTGGACGCGCATAAACACCTACCCAACTTGTAAAATCCCCCTCAAAAGCACCATCAATTTCATAACCAACTTCTTCTAGCTTCTGACGAACTTGTTTCTTTATATCAATAATATCTTTAGGAATATAATTTTGATACTTTTCTTGAAATTCCTTAAAAGCTAATACTTCTTTACCATAGAACCTTTTTATTCGAAAAAACTTTTCTGTAACTATTCTATCTCTAAGTTTTGTTTCAAATTCTTCTACATATTCTCGATACATAAAAACACATCTTGAAATACTCGGTCTAAGTTCCTTAACCCTCTCTTCCAATTTTGTACATTCTCTTTTTACATAAGAAACAGTTAATTCGTTACTGTCTTCAAGTTCTTTTACACTCAATTGAAGTTTATGAATAGAACTCATCACATGAATCATTTTCTCAATAGTGGCATCCATAAGTTTTATATTTTTTTTGATTAATTCTTTATCCATTCTATCAATCCACCTTTCTAAAACGGGTACATTTCTTCTAATTCGAACTCTCGTTCCATATAGGACCGAACACTTTTATTATCTCTATTGGTAAACAACAAGTCTTTTGCATCAACACTCACCATTTCAATAATCTCTTCATGCTTTTCTTTTAATTCTGCTAAATCAATGCGTTCCATCAATTCATTTGTTCCTAACAGATTATCAATCTCTTTAATCATCTTTAATGAAGGGGCTAAATAATTTGATAGCCATCGAAGCGTCTTTTCAATAGACGGTTTTTCACCTTGCACAGACAATTTTAAGCCTTCCAATTTATCAACAACATCATGCCAAGATTTACAATAAACTTTCATATCATCTTCAATGTCATAGACAGTCAAAGATTGATTAATAATTTCTTTCACTAACCAATCTAGCGACTCACCGCTTGATAGAAAATATTCTACAAACAAAAACGCCTTTTCATCAGAAAGGCGAATTTCGTATCGATTTTTAATTTCATGTTTTTCTCTTGCTTCTTCAACACTCATACTTTCTTTTCTTGCTAACTCGTAATCTTTTTGGTAAAAGTTAAAATACAGTGGCGATTGACGACTACCAAAATAAAGGGATAAACCTTTATTCACCATTTTTTTATTTTCGTAAACAAATCCACCGCTAAAATCAAAATTTTTAAATGTGGTGTCAACAAGCCCCTGCTCCATTTTTTCTTTTAAAACATACAAATCAAAATTTTCTTGCCCCTTCACAATCAATTCATCAAGAGCAATATCAATTCGAGTGATTTTTGTATCTACTAAAATGCCTTGACCGAAAATATCGTCATCATAAAGAGAGCGAAAAAATTCTGTCCACGATCGGTTGTTATCTTCCTCAAAGATTTCTTCTAATTGACGACAGCCTTCGCCAGACAAGTCCAACATAATTCCCATATTGACATTTTCCGGATTCCGAAAAATCCGAATAGAGCTATATGAAAATGTTTCCGTGTAATGATAAAACCCTCTAGATTCATGAGTAAACCAGTTCATATCCATGTGCAACAACTTTTCAATAACTGTCCGAACATCTAATGTTTTAAATCGTATTCTTAAAAAGTCAATTTTTGCTTCTACCGAAGCGTGCCCACCATCTAAGTTCAACACATTAATAATCTTTTGTTCTAACTCTTTAGAAATAACACGTTTTCCAGATTCTATTTTTGAAATTAACGAACGCTCGATTCCTAATTTACTTGCCAATTCTTGCTGTTTTAATTTTAGTTCTTTTCTATATCGCTTTAAATCAACACCTCTCACTGCTTTAAACCTACTTCCAAAAAATGTGACAACTTTAGTCGAAAAATGTGACAAAATCATAATCGCTCAATCCCTTGTAGGACATAGCTTTTAAGCAACTTTTTTATACGGTATATTAAATTCTACCCCCATGTTATAAATAGGGGGTTTTTGACGTAAGGTGGGCATTCGCCCACCTTACGTCTGTTCATTTTAAAAGGATTTTCCGTTGCTAAAAGTATACGTGGGCTTTCGCTCTGCTTCGCCCACGTATACTTATTACTAGCAACAATCCTTCAAATAAACAGCCGTTATTCAGCTGTTCCTCGTTCTAATGCACCAATTCTCTCTTTTAAGCTTGCATTCTCCGCAAGAATAGATTGAGACACCTTTAAAAGTTGCCTCATATCTCTTTTCAAATCCTCAATTTCTTGTTTATTAATATGTGTAGCTTTATTCTCATCAGACATAAATACTTCATTTATTGCCTCATTAAGCGGAACATTATTTTCACGCAAACGTAGCAACTCTTGAAAATTTTCTATATCTTTAATAGAAAAAACCTTATAGCTATAACTATGACCTGCACTATTCTTTGCATATCGGCGTTCAAAACGTGTATCAGTCATTTTTTCAATCCTATTTGCCCAATTTTTCAGTGTTTTCAAAGCAATAGCATTGTCTAGCTCTAAAATTACTTGATCAAATGAATACATTTTCCACACCTACTTATTAAACATTTCTTTCCAAGCAGAATCCATATGCTCCTTAAATCTTGTTTCTAAATACTTATCAACTTCTTGTGATGTTGAAAATTTCTTTTCCTCAATTGGTCTATCTTCATCGTAAACAGCTTCTGCATCTAAAACAGAAATTACTAATAATTTATAATCAAGTAATCTATTATCATCTGTAACCCCCTCTTTTTCTGCTCTCCGATCAACTGTTTTCATGATGTCTGGTTTCTTCCCAATCACATAGTTTAACATTTGTACTCGAGATTTAAATTTCACTTTCTTTTTACTCCTTTCACTTAGTAATCCCCCAACGTGATATCTAAGTATAGAGCCTCTTCAATATCACATGAATCACGAATCAATTGCATATCAAAATTATCCGAATAAACAAAACCTTGATTATCCTGTTCTTCATACAACCTTTTCTTCATTTTTTTATAGATGATATTTTTTTCTACAAGTTGTTCAAATGCTTCTTCTTCCAAATCTACAAGCTCAGGGTGATTCTTTTTCTGATACCATTGACGTACTTTAGTAAGTACCTTTTGTTCGTATTCCATAGCTTGCATTTTTGGTTGATTATTCAATCCATCAAGTACTTCTGCAACAATCTTTACTCCTTTTGTATCCATAAACTTTTCAAATTTTCTAGGATCAGCTAACTTCTTAATTCTTTTACCATTTGCAAAGCTAACTAATTTCATATATGTTTCTGAACGATAATATAATACATCTTGAATACGAGTATCCAAATCGTCTCTAGTATATTTTTTCTTTACTTCTCTATATACTCGTTCTCTGACACGTTTAATTATTTCATTAGAATCCATAAAAACCTTCCTTTTCCAACTAATTTATGTGACTTCTTTTTAAGCAGAATATTTCTCACTTAACTCTGATAACTGATTTTTTTCTGCTTGAAATTCTTCATCAATTTCTGCCAGTGCTTCTTTATCAATATGTTTAGATATTTTTTGAGATACTTCTTCTTGTACTTCTTTTGGAACATCTTCATAACCTAACTCTTTAGAAATTTTGATAAATTCTTCAATGAAGTCAAAGTCTTGTGGTACTTGAGGACTATAAAATTCACGTGCAGTTCCTCCTCCTTGAGCCACATATCCACGACCATAGACTTTCTGACCGTCAATTTTTTCAACATATTTAAACTTTTTATTTTTATTTTCATCACCGAAAATCATCAAAATACCTGTTTCAGATAGACGTCCAACAGACATGCGAAACATAAATTGGTCACGTAATGCTGTTTTTAAAAATTCTCCATCTGGACGTTGCATTGCAACAATAAAGAAAATACCTGCTTGACGAGCTTTCAAAATAAGTTGCGTAAGATACTCATCTACTTCTCCGTCTGTTGAATAATCATTTGCCAATTCAGCTTTAAAGGCCGCAAATTCATCTATAAAAACAAATTTTGGTTTTAATCCATAATACGCATAGTTTTTCCCCATCTTGTAACGTGAACTATTATTCATCGTTTTAAAACGTGTTTCCATTAACTCCACTGTATTTTCCAAGCATTGAGTAATATCTTTTTTTCCAGTATGAACTTTTCCTGCAAATAGCGGTAACTTGCCTAAAGCCATCAAGTCAGAATTTTTCGGGTCACAGATTTCCACCTCACCCACTCGACAAAGCGCATAGATCAGAGACAAAATTGTAAAAGTTTTACCTCCACCAGTGCCTCCACCTAATAACAAATGTGGATCTTTATCAAAGTGCCAATACAACCCTTTCATCAACTGAACTTTGCCTTCGTCTGCTTGCATATCCTTAATCCAAATACGCTTATTGTACACATCTGTTGCTAATTCATAGGTAACAAAACCTTTTTCATCAATCTTATTTAAATTATCTGCATGAAACGTTGTTTCCAAAAAACCACCAATGGTTTCAAATTTTTCCTGAAATTTATTACCCGCTGTTTCAAATGAAACAAAAATACTATTTTTTGCAGACTTATAATAAATTTTTGGAAACTTGATTTTTTCTTTTGTTTTGCCGTCACTACTTTTCACTTGTTTTTTTGTGTAATACCCGTTGTCAATAATCATATGTGCTAATACTTGACGTTGTTCCACTTTAGAAAAATACCCCGAATTAATAATTGAAGCTTTAATAAGCAATGTAATTAGCACAATTGCACCTATAGAAATACCTACAATTATCAACGCTGGCACAATGTATATTTTCCAATCAGGCGGATTTGAAAGATATAAAGGATAAATCCATTTATAGCCAACAAAATACCCTAAACAAGCTAAAATTGGCATAAAAAATAACACTCGATAGAGTGCCAACAGGTTTCTTGAAGAATAACGAATACGCCTTCCTCTATATCTAAATAATTTTTTTAACATTTATTTACCTCGTCTCTTTTGCAATTCTGCTATTGCTTGTATACAAAATTCTTTGTACACCGGAATAAACATTGTTGCCATGCGGAAAATAAATCGCTCATTCATTGAATCATACGAATGTGCAAACATATTTCTTAATTTCTTTAATTTATTCCAGTCTACTTTATCTGAATTTTTCTCTTTAAATTCTACCGATAATCCATTGCTTCCTGTTCCTAGTTCTCCAACTTGCATTAAAGCCATTCCTATGGCATTAAAAAACACCCTATCGTGATAAAAGACCTCATACTGTCTTCCACAACGATTGAGTGTTTCCTCAATATCTTCTATATAGATTAACGTCCCTTTTAGAACACGCAAATCTTTTTCTGTACTATCTTTCAAATACTTTTACACGCTCCTTCAAAATATTTTCAAGCAAAGCTTTTCTTTCTGGTTTATCTTGTGAATCAAATAATGTCTCTAATTCGACTAAATCAATATCATGTCCTACCGCTTCTTTCAACTCTTCAAAAAAATCTCCATATAAATTCCAGTAAGCTTCTTCTTCATCAGCTTCTCCAGTTATGTCTACAGCAAAATCAATATCGCTTGTTTCTTTTGCTTCGCTTCTAGCATAGGAACCAAAAATGTAGATTACTGGAACATTGTGTTTTTCAGCTACAGGTTTCACACGTTCTTTGATCTCATTAAGTGTCAGTATCATTCGTATTCACTCCTTAAATGCCTATTCTACTCCCATTATAGAACAGCAAATCAAGCTAAACAATATATAAACACTAACCCATTGCTTAACTTTATTTCCTGAAACAACCTATTAAATTGTTACTACCGCTTCTAATAATAGCTTTACTTGTTGTATATCTTCACTATTTTTTTCACTAGGTGTCTCAATCATAAGATCTAGTTTACCAATCGCTTCTTCAATATTATCCGAACCAATACAAACTTTTCGTTCAAAATCTTCATGTATTTTACACGCATAAGACCTTACAAGTTGTTCTAAAAATCCTTCAAATAACTTTACTACTGCTTCTTCATTTTCAAAAAATATATTATCCAATAATAAAAATTGAACTAAATATTCACTCGTTTCTTCATATAAATTCAAATACAATTGATGATAATATGGAAAACTGCACCAACAACGATAGGCACTAAATTTACCATTTAAAAAACGTCTATACTTTTGTCGTTTTAATTCTAATTCTTCTGATAACATTCTTCTTTTAATACACCTCCTTCGTTTGAAATTTCCTTCAAATTACCACTTCCTTTATGAAGAAAAACAATACTGCTCTTCAATCTTCTCTCAACTAGCCAATTTAATGGATTCAATCTACGACTTTCCAATAATTCTTTTTCTTTTCTAACTGGACGTTTCTCTTGTTTCATTCCAATCACTCCCATTTTTTTATTAACTTTACCCACTCTTTTTGAACTCACTCAAAATACTTTGAACTAAATCACTACTAATAAAACCAGCAAAATATAGTTGCATTAAGTATCTCCGAGCATAGTCATACCTGCTCATTGGGAAAAATGGGTTCGTTTCAAAAGTAACAAATAATTCCCTTAATGAATCAATCGCTTCATTTGATAAGTTGAATTTTTTTGGATTCTTAATTAATTCCTCTAATCGATTCATCTTTTAACTAACCACCTCATTTTTTATTATTAATGTCTATTAACAAACCTTGTTGACACAAATTAATAATAAAAAGGGCACTCGTTAGAATGCCCTTTACAGCTGTTAAACGGCGCTACCGTTCGTCCGAATACAATATTTATTTACTTCTATTGTTTATTTTCTTGTTTTTCCTTTGGTTGAGGTGCCTGTGTTTGTTTAACAGCCCCTACTTTTTTAATACCAGCTGCACGTACTTTAAAGGCTTGTTCTGTCTGCACATTGTCATTGTACCCTTTAAAAGTATAAAGCCAACCACGAGCAGTTACATTTCCAGTCAATTCAATTTCATCATCATAATTAATACCACTAACATCATAATCTGGATCAATCACAATTTCTACTTGGTCATTTAATTTGCTAGAATAAACAGTCACACGCTGTTCACGAACTTCTTCAGTGACATTGTTTTCTCCATCACGTTCATTAATTGCAACTACTTCTAAAAAATTCATCATACCAAATGTAGCTTGTACGTCAAAATTTTCAATCGTATTATTTTCAAATGTTAATCCCATTATTTATTACCTCCAACTACTTCTAAACGTTTTGCATAAACTACCATATCAATTGAGCGACTATTACCAATGTTATTTCGTTTCACATTGATTCGTGCTACTGGATCAATTAATTTAACTTCTTCACGACCATTCAACATTTGTGAATTTCGTAAATGAGGGACAAAAATTTCAAAATCACGTTGTTTTTCGCTTGAAGCAGTGAATACACGACCACGTACTGGCGCACCATTCACATAAATATCACGTTCTGTTTTATAAATAGCTTTAATTTTACTTCCTAGATTTTTTTCTGTTAATGCAATTTCCTGAATTCTATTTGCCAAAATAATTTCCTTCTTTCACTTAATTTTTATACAAAAATAAACAGTCAACAACTAACTGCCTTTCTCTCTTTATGCAATTCTTATTACTAACTAAAAAACACAACTTGACAAGGTTTATGATAACCTGTCATTTTATATGTCCGCTGTAAAATCTGATATTTTAACAATTGACTTTCAATTGTTAGACGGTCCATATTTGTTAACTTAACTGCACTCTTACCTAACTTCTTACGTTCTAAGTTATAGCTCTTTTCTATATCTGAAATAGAGAATGCTTTTTTCTGACGTTTCATACGTTCAACAAACTTCTCAACGAAAAGTAATAATTCTTCTATCATGACTTCCCTCCTCTTGGTAATTTATTTATCGATTTTTTCTTTTTTAAACACAAAAAAACACAACCAGAGAATTCTAGTTATGCTTCACTTACAATCGCTACATCATAAGTACCAACCTCCCTTATTATGTTAAAATAAAATAACTAAATAAAAGGAGGTGGTATCTATGCGTAACTTCAAATATCTTTTTGAAGTAATCTTTGTTATCGCTGCTGTTTTAGCGACAACTCTTATTTACGGACCAATCGTAAATAGATTGCTTTTCTTAGGACTTTGTGCAATTGCATTTCTATATGCAACCGACAAAGTTTTAGAAAAAGTTTTAAAAGTGAAGATTATTCACTTCTAAAATATTTATATAAATAGGAATTAAGTAATTAGCTCCTATTTTTAACGTTTCCAGTTAAGGTTGGTTATTCTTTTAGAAAAAATCTTTTCCACTCGTGTAAATAACAACCTTAATTGCATTAAAATTTAGGATTCTTACATTCAAAGTAAATCATAGAATATCGTTCAACGGCTAGTAATAAAAATTACATTACGGCACATTAATAGATTTACCTCATACGGTGTACAGCTCTCCTCCTTTTATTGAGCTTGCATAGATTTTTTTATTCAATCTAATTCGGCAATTATTTCTAACGTGTCATCACGACATGGTTATCGGAAATAATCTGATTCTTTTAAATGAACACCCTTCAATCACCAAGCGGAAATTACTCCATTGTTCTAACTGTTAATCTTTTACAAATACACAGTATGCGAACCTAGTCCTCGTATGAAAGCTAGAAACCTTCCACCTAAAATCTTCATCAATATGGCTCTAATTAAAGATACTACTGCCACCTTGCAAGTCATTCATTGGCTGACTATACCACACCACAAAAAGACTGATAACCTTGAATGAAAACTTCACTCTTGTATTATCTCGTCAAATGCCGTACAATAAAAGTGTCTAGGTTTTATTATGCGGCGTTTACGAAATGGAGATTCATTTTCTTCTCGTGAACGCTTTTTCGTTTATTTAATTTCGTTTATCCAAAACAGAATGTCTATTATCTGTTTCAGACTTTATACACAGAGTATATCATTCCAAAACAAACATGTCAACATCTGAAATAAACTTTTTTAAAAATCTATTTTAAATATATGTTAAACTAAAATAAACATTAGATAAGGACAGATATAGTATGAAAACTTACGAAAAGATAAAACAATTAAGAGAAAATAGAGAAATCACTCAAAAAGAAATTTCAAACGCACTAGACATTAATGTTAGTGTATATAATAAAATAGAACTTGGAATACGTCCATTAAGAGAAGAAGAACTTACTGCTATTGCTGATTTTTTTAATGTTTCAATTGATTATTTAACAGGACGCACTGATAACCCTACAACACCTTCAAATAATCAAAAAGAAGCTGGACAAAATATTATTTCACATTTCAGATTAAACACTAATGATTTAAGTTCTGATGACATAGAAGAATTAGAAAAAGAATTGATTGATTTTCAAGAATTTCTTATAAAACGAGCAAAAGAAAGAAAAAAAAAGAGTGAGTAATTTTTTATGATACTAAATAAGAAAAAATTATATTTCGAAACACAGGCATTTACTGACAAACTTATAAATGAAATTTCAATCAATATGTCTAAAAGAAAAGAACTCATCAATTGTTATGATATTGAAGCCTACGTAAAAGAAACCGAAAACATTGATTTTTTTGATTATCCATTCAAAAAACAATCTAAAAAATTAATCTGGGGATCAGTAACAAAAATTGGTGATGTAACTATGGTAGCGACTGCCCAACACTTGAAAATAGAAATTAAAAATTTTACGAAAATGCACGAAATAATTCATCATTATTTTGACTATACGACAGATATGCCTAACAATGAAAAATCATTTGATACACTACTTATAAAAAAGGGCTATCTTCCTGAAGATTATCCTAAAGAATTCAGAGCAAATAAGGGTGCCGGAATGTTACTTATTAATAAAAAAGCCTTAAAGTATGCATTTAGTACTTATGATGATCTTGAAAAAATGGCTAGTTTTTTCAACGTAAACGATATAGTTCTCAAGATAAGAATTCTTGACGAATTAATCTATTCCCACAACTTATCTTATAAACAAGCCAATCTTATTTATAATAGTTACTATTTTCAACAACAAACACAACTTAAAGAGATTTTACTCAAATAAAAAAGTCTAGAAACTAAACGTTACTAGACTTTTACTTCTCCCTATGTATGTTTCTTACAATCCATACAAATAAAATAAAACTTACTCGTATCTTCTGAGTAAACTTTCGTAGCATGCCCAATTTTACAATGCTTACATTTTTTTAAATCGTGTTTTTCAACTGATTCCAAATAACTAACCTCGACCAGTAAGCTAGGATCAGCCTTTGAAATTAAATCAAAAATATTTTTTCTGTCAAATAAAGTAACACCAATTTTTTTAGCTTCTATATATGCTGGATTTGTATAAACTCCTGTAGTTATATATATAGGTTTTTTTCTTTTTTCTCTTGCTTGCAAAGCAAATGACTCTACTCTTCTTTTGTTAATTGCTTTCGACTTATTATAGTTTAAGCTGTAAGCTTTTGCCTGTATTGCTAACTTTTCTGAAAACTTACTTGCGTATAAATCAATATTATTCATTCTCTCATTAAGTTCTACCTTATACCCCATAAGATTGTACAGCTCCCCAATAAACTTAGGAAACTCTTTGTAACTAATATTGTCCAAATTTCTTATCATATCAATCATTTGCATTCTTTCAAAATATAAGCTTTTATTTTTATTGTTAGTAAACATAAAATACCCCTTCTTTTTATTTTCAAAATACCTATATTAATTATACCACGTCGATAAGTTTAAACAACATAGTTTTTTTATACATAACAATATCATTCCAGATTAATTTAAAATAATAAATTCAAAAAGCAATAAGTGTTAACACAAAAGTTATTTTTTAACTTATTTACTATGCAAACAAAGACATTAAAAACCTGTATTTTCAATACTTTTATAATAAAAACTACTATACAAAACCATAATTTCTGTATATTTAAATTATTACTACAAATAAAACACATAGTAAATTTTAAATTATCAATAAAACTAAAAAAGAACATTATTCAAATTAAGCATATAAATAAATTCAGACAAATTTTAATTACTAAAATCTATTTTTTCATCAAAAAAGTTTATCACAGTTTTATCACAGTATATATCATTTTAAGCCATATTTTAGCAATTCAACCAAACTTAAACCTTGATATACAAACAAAAGTAAGTCAAACTATTCTTTCTACTACAGAGTGGGAATAACAATAAACCCGCTAGAAAACCTATAAATAGGTTTTCTAGCGGGTTTATTTTTTATTGGTCACACTTTCCTCCCACCATTCTCCATTTTTCCTTTGCTCCACCGCCCTCAAAGTCCTATAATTTAATCATAAGAATAATGGCTATTAATAAAATTTATCAATAAAAAGGAAGCGATTTCAACATGTCAAAAAAAACTTTTCTTAAGTATGGTTTTGTTGTCCTCTTCATAGGAATTTTTTTACTTCGTGCCCAAAAATTTATTTCTGAGCCCCTTTCGTACCTTTTTTCGGGTATTCTTTTGCTTATTGTTGCGTATTTAATACTCGTGAAAAAAATGAACTTTTTCTCAAGTTTGCTCACTGTTACCGATCAACCTTCTTCTACCCAACAACGATTAGGTCAACTTTCTGGTCTTGTCAGTTTATTGATTGGTTTACTTCTGGTAATTCTTAGCTTCATTTTCTTTCTCCAACTTTGATTCCCCCTTGACTCTCCCTTCACTCTTGGCTATGATTACCTTAGCAAGTACAATGGTGTACTGTGAACAGTCGAGCAACGGCGCTCAAAAAGATTGGCTTTCGTGCATTCTTTTTGAGGGCTTTTTATTTTTAGAAAGTAGGGAAATTGAATGGAAAAAATGTACCGCAGTCCGTATGAAGCGTACCCGTATCTATCTTCTAAACCAGAAGATTTACGATGTGATTTTGAATTAATGACTGATGAATTGGCCTCGATGACAGGTCTTCTACGAGGATACGTGCAACAATTAGACGTCCCTGAACAGCCTGCACTAACAGAAGAACTAGCCAAAATTTGCGAGTTAATCTACCATGTCAATCCAACGACCCGAACAAAATTAACAGTCACAGAGGAAGAAATAGCCTGGCTTTTGGAACGTGTCAATGCTATGAATGAACTGACATACGAAGAAAATCGTCCTTTTGTTTTACCGATGGGCACAATCTGTTCCTCTTATGCACACATTTTAAGAGCCAAAGCCAAAAATATTGTTCGTTTACTTTATCGCATGGACTATGGTGGTAAAAAAATTGATCCGCAGCTGTATGATGTAGTCAACTTACTCTCAGGTTACTTTTTCATGTTAGCTTTGTATCTAAATCAGCTCGAAAATGGTGAAGAAGTTCCCTTTGTTTCTCGCAACTATTCTATTTAATTTGGAGGAAGATGATGAATTCATTGCCAATACTTGAAAAAGCAGTGGGCGCGATCACCCTGCTTTCCGAAGAAAAACAAAATGCCGAATATGAAGGCTTTTTATGTCAAGTTAATGAATCGCAACAACTTATCCGCAGTCGTTTAGCCAAAAAAACGCCGAAAAAAGAAGGCTATTTTGCAGCCTTCTGGGAAAAAAATCAACAAAATCAGAACGAAGCCTTTGATGCAACGGAAGCCCCTGAAATGTTAGCAATTGTCATTGCTGATCAAGAAAAGCAAGGTCTCTTTCTTCTGCCGAAAGAATGTTTAATCCAACAAAAAATTCTCAAAACGAATCAACAAAAAGGCAAAATGGCGGCCCGTTTTTATCCTTCTTGGTGCCAAAACCTTAATCAAACCGCCAAAAAAACACAAAAATGGCAACTAGCTTACTTTACTGATTTATCTAAATACTAAAAACGTCAGCTGGCTTCAGAAGCCAGCTGACGTTTGTTTCTTCTACTGTTTAACCAATTGGTGGCGTACCTTCTGCGTTCCCAGCAATCGCTTCGATTTGAATCTGAGCACCTTTTGGTAAATCCGTCACACCAATCACTCTTCTTGCAGGCGTGCCTTCAGGGAAGTACGTTTGGTAGACGTCATCTACTGCCGCCAGCTCTTCAATCTCTTTCACAAAAATGTTCACTTTCACCAGATCAGCTAAGCTGTGATCCACACTTTCAATAATCGCTTTAATATTTTCTAAACATTGCGTCGTTTGTTCCTTGATTCCGCCAGCGACTAACGCATTTGTTTTAGGGTCCAATGGTAGCTGAGCTGATAGATGGTTGTAATGAGAAAAAGCAACAGTTTGTGTCGAAAATGGACACTTCGGTGCGTGCTCTGTATTATTTGCTTCAATAATTAATCCATGTCGATCTTCAATCGCTTGTGGTGGCGTACCATCCCCATGAGAAACCACCGCTTCTACTTGCACCGCCGCGCCCATTGGTAAATCAGCAACAGCAATCACTGTTCGTGCTGGCATATAATTGACCGTGCGCGCAATTCCTGAATCTGGGAAAAAAGCGGCATGTACTTGATTGACAGCTTCCAGCTTAGATAAATCTTTTAAATAAATGTTGATCTTCACAATATCATCAAAAGGCACATCAATACTGGTTAAAATGGCTTTTATGTTTTTCAAACATTGCTTTGTTTGCGTTTTAACACAGCCAGCCACAACTCTGCCCGTTTGAGGATCTATAGGCAATTGTGCAGACAGATTGTTATAGTGAGAAAACGCGACCGTTTGACTGGCTAGAGCATCAATTGGTGCCTGAACAGTCTGATTTGTTAATTTAATTAAATCCCCAGCTTGAGGTGCATTAGGGATAGTTCCTTCCCCATTTGAAACAAGTGCCTCCATTTGAACAGAAGCGCCTAACGGCAAATCTGCGACGGCAACCACTGTTTTAGCTGGATAATAATGGGTAAAAAAGGCCGCATAGACCTCCTCAACTGCGGCAGCATCCCGCATATCTTTGACAAAAATGGTCATTCTGACAATGTCACTCATCACATGGTTGATACTTTCAACAACCGCTTGGATATTTTTCAAACATTGTGTCGCTTGGGCCCGAATGCCACCTTCTACCAATTGTCCAGAGGTTGGCTCAATAGGTAACTGTGCCGACAAATGATTATAGTGGGAAAATGCGACTGTTTGGGCTGCGAGAGGATGCTTTGGTGCACGCTCTGTATTTCTTGCTAAGACGATATTTTCATTACTCATAACTCTACTCCCTTTTTTAGCATTCCAACAAAAATGATTCCGCTTACATTTTAAAGCGTTAAACTTCCAACAAGATCCTTTTTATTTTCCTGCTTTTCTATTAATGGTGATAGCTTTCCACCACCACTTCTTTCAGTCTACAATAAGAACAGGAACATTTCAATAAGGCATTCCTAAATTGATTGTTGACCCTCAAACAAATCTTCTTCCGTTAAAGAAGGCTGAGGTCGGGAAAGAACCGTTTAGCTCCGAGAAATAAGAAGAAATTTCCGAAAATTGCTCTTTAATTTTTGGAGAATTTCGGCTTATTTCCGAAGGAGTTGGTTCTGTTCCCGCCGTTTATCAGGTTTTGATCCTGGGACAAAAATCCAAAGTGATTTTTGTCCCAGGATCAGTCTTTATAGATAACTCGTTAGCTTTAACTAGTTTTATTTAACCACCATATACTCACGATAATTTTCCGAGAACGTATCCATTAGCGTATAAATTCGTTCAAAATCATAGTCACGACGAGGGTCATCATACCAAACACATTGAATACTTCCAATAATTGGAAGATTTGGGCTACCTGCTGGCACATCTGTAAATGCTTTTTTCGACATATTTGCTAAAGCATCATCATATTGATAAATGCCAGAATCAACATTGCCAGCTACCCAATACCACGCATCATTGGTATTAAAAATTTTGTGTCCTTTTTGAACAAAGTACTCAGGTTTGGCTACGTCATACCCACTCCAACCGGCTGTCCAATAAGAAATAATAATCTCTGGGTCAAATGTACCGAAAGAATCGTCGCTGTTGTAATAAATGCCATCATTGAAGCTCATTGGCTGCATGCCCGCATCTTTAATTATTTTAGCTAAATCATTCGCATAAGCGACAAAATCCTTGTAGCGCCCAGAAGATTGCAGTTTCGCCCAACCGCCCGTGTCGACATCATTTGCATACTCATCGCCGCCAAAATTGAAAATTTCACTATGCGTGGAAAAATAAGCCACGTACTTACTGATAATCGCCTTTGTGAAATTCACTGCCTTTTGGTTCCCTAAATCTACTGTTCGTTTTGAGCCATCAAAAGCGGGATTTTTAATCGCTAGTTTTTCCATGGCCACTAACAAGGCATCCATATGTCCTGGACTGTTAATCACGGGAATGATGTTGATGTTGCGCGCTTTCGCAAAAGCCAACAACCGATCCATTTCTTTTTGTGTTAACGCGTTGCCATTAGGGTCATTGTAATACGCGTTGTTGCCTCGTTGGATTGCTTTTGAAACCCGGTTGTGGTTGTATTTTTTACCATTCACATTGACCGACATATCATCCAAGATAAACCGTAAGCCATCATTTCCTAAAATTAATTGGACATCTGTGTACCCATTTTGACTGGCTTTGGCCACTAATTCTTCCAGTTGTTCCACGGAAAAATATTTTCTTCCCGCATCAATGGAAAAGACACTTTTTAAAGGTTGTGTTTGTTTCTCTTTTAAATTATCCAAAGCTGTTTGGACCTCCGTTTGCCAAGTAGTCACTTGCGCGGATGTATACGTTTTTCCCGCAAGTTCTGTTGCGACTGTCTCTTTTGTTGTTTGTAGTGCTTGAATCGTTTCTGGTGTATAGCTTTCTGCCTTTTCAATGGCTGTAACTGCTTGATCCAACGCACGATATAAAGTGGTTAAGTCAATGGCTAACAGGCCTTTTTCTAATTCAGCATCATAGATGTTTGAAATCCCTTGGCCATAATCGCCACCTAAAATAGCTTTATTCACATCATAAAGCGTTGTTGCTTGTGTCACTGCTTCTGCGGCTTTATTTTGTGCTTCAAGGTCTGTGTTGGCGTAGCTAATTCGTTTTAAATAGTGTTGCGCAGCCGCTTTCATCTCTGCAAGAGAAACGCCTTTACTCTCTGCAATGGCCGTTTTTGTCCAAAGCAAATTAGAAGGTTTTATCTGATTTAAATCGTCTTCATTATAGGTGCGACCATCGCGATCTAAGGCATAGAGGAACATGCCCCCTAAATTATTTTCATAAGAATAACGAGCTACTTTATACATGTTACTTTCCATATACGGCTCTTTTGTGTCATACCAGCGGTTGCGATCTTGCTCTTCTGGGAAAGTTAATCCTGGAACAAATCGTTCCCCATTGAGAACCGGACTTAAATTATTTAATGCTCGTTGCGTGCGTTGGTCATCGCTGCCATACTGTTGATACGCGAGAAAATCGAAACAGTCACTGACATCTTGTAAAGGTGGTAAATATTCTGCATTGGTATCATACAAAAATGGACGATCCGTTCCCGACTTCGGTCCAATGTATTTTGATAATGCACGAATGACACCATTAGATAGAACAATATCTTTTTCACTTGGACGAGTTTCCATGTCAATATCTAACCCATCAATTCCTAAATCATCGACAAATTTGGTTAACAACTCTTTCGCATAAGCATCAAATTCTGCTTCTGTAGGCGTTGTTCCTGCGTAAGGAACTTTTAATAGCTCGCTGTAATCAATCCCACGAACTAAACGAACACCTCGTGCATGCAGTGCTGGCGCATACTCATTTTTTAACGTATCATAAAATGGCTGTGCAAGTGCTTCTTGTCCTTTTGGCACATAACTAAAGACATTCACAATGTCAATACCATAAGGAATATCGTGCATCGTTAGCCAATTTTCATCTGGCAATGTTGTATTAACTCCTTGCATCGTTTTGTCACGCCAAGCCCGATAATAAACCATAAAATGTTTCTCTTGGGTCGGCTCATTGGCTTGGCTGATCATTGGTTGATGAAACAGACTAAATAAGATAAACGCCAAGCCAACCAATAACGAAAGACCCAGCCAACTGACAATTGTTTCTCTGTTTTCTCCTTTTCTTGTCGATAAATTGTTCCCCACTTTGAACACCATTCCTTTCTGCACTCCGTTCATTTTTGTGTATCCACCTAAAAGAAAGCGCATACACAACCATCAATAGAATAACAAAAAATAACGAATTTGCAAAATAGAAACTGGAAAAATGAGGATTTTCTATAAAAATCTTTTCCCGCCTAAAATCACTTTTGTTAGACGGCGTTTAAATGGTAAACTTTGAGACTTGCAAGAAAAATAGGCCTGTTTTTCTTGCAAGTCTCCTTTACTTAGTCGTGATCAACATCGGCGATTTTCACAACAATTTTCCCTTGCGCTCGTCCTGTCAGTGAATAGTCCACCGCTTCTTGAATTTGGCTAAAAGGAACGACTCGGTCAATTATCGGCTGTAATTTTCCCTGTTCAATAAACTCAGTGAGTAAAGCTAATTGCTCGCCATCTGGACGCATAAACAAAAAATGATAACTAACATCTGTGGCTTGCTCCAATCGATGAATCTTGCGAGTAGCTATTTTAAAGGCCCATTGTTTCCAAAGCGGCAAGCCATACTCTTTAGCAAAACGTTCGTTGGGAATGCCTGACAATGTAACAACTTTTCCCTGAGGTTTAACCACTGAAAAAGCTTTTTCTAAGATTGTCCCCCCCATTGTATCAAACACATAATCGTAGTCGGATAAAACTTCTTCAAAATTTTGTGTCCGATAGTCAATCACTTCATCTGCTCCCAACGCTTGAACCCATTCTTTATTTTTACTACTCGTTGTGGTGGCAACGTAAGCGCCCGCTAGTTTTGCTAATTGAATCGCAATGGTTCCAATCCCTCCTGAACCTGCTTGAATCAGGACTTTCTGGCCTGGCTGTACATTCATAATATCATGTAGCGCTTGATAACTTGTCAAACCGACTAACGGAATGGCCGCAGCTTCTTCAAACGTTAAATTTTTCGGCTTCATAGCTACAGCCGCTTGATCCACTGCAATATATTCAGCAAAAGTTCCCACGCGATTTTTGGGTACTCGTCCGTAAACTGCATCGCCCAGCCTAAAATTTTGAACATTTTTTCCAACAGAAACAACAATCCCAGCAAAATCACTGCCTAAAATCAGTGGCATTTGATAATTTAAAAGCATCTTTACTTTGCCATCTTTTGTTTTTAAATCAATCGGGTTGATACTGGCAGCGATAATTTTGACCAAAACATCATTGTCATGAATGGTGGGTAAGGGCACCTCCTCGATTGATAATTCTTTTTGTCCGTATTTATGAATTAAAGCGGCTTTCATCATTGAATCTTTCCTCTCTTTCTATCCCTTTTATTGGTTTAAAAGTTTAAACCTTTAATCAATTAGTATCTTAACGAAAAATGGGATCCACGTCAAGTTTCAGCCCTCAGCGTATTTTATTGACAAAAAACACGAAAAATGGTTTAATCGTTTAAAAATACGAACCAAAGAGGCGAAAGAATATGAAAGAATTAGAAGGAATTCAAACAGAATTTACTGCGCTTAGTGATTTTTTAATCGCATTGGGTGATGAAAAACGCCAAGCAATTATTATTGCACTGTTAGAAGACCAGGCCTGTGTTGGCCGTCGTGTCACTGAGTTAACAGAGGCGACACAACTCTCACGTCCCGCTGTTTCTCACCACTTAAAAATTTTGAAACAAGCCAAATTAATTGATTGTCGCAGTGAAGGAACTAAAAATTATTACTCACTTTCTCACGATACCACCAAAATTGAGCAACTCCAACAACTATTGACCCACATTACGTCGATTATGCCAGGGAGGAAGCAAGCATGAAAAAAATTCTCGTGGTCCTCACAAACGTTTCCCGTTATCACGGCACCGAAGAACCAACGGGCCTCTGGCTAGGTGAAGCCACGGAGTTCGTGGAAGAAGTAACCAAAGCAGGATTTTCAGTTGACTATGTTAGTCCCCAAGGAGGCTATGTCCCTTTGGATCCCCGGAGTATGAAATATGTAGATTCATCCATTATGGCAGTTTATGAAAGTGCTGATTTTCAAGAACGAGCGCTAGCGCATTCCCTCTCTCTTGAAGAAATTGAGCCAGATGAATACGCAGCAATTTACTTTACAGGAGGCCATGGCGTTATGTGGGACTTTCCTGATAATCCTCAGTTGCAAGCAATCACTCGTAGCCTTTACGAACAGGGCAAATACCTAACTTCTGTTTGTCACGGAATTGCTGGTCTTTTAAATGTCAAAGATGCGTCAGGAAATTATTTGGTTGCAGATAAAACCATTACTGGCTTCACTACTGCAGAAGAAATTTTAGCCATGAAAAAAGCAGTTGTTCCTTTCTTAAACGAAACAATTGCCAAAGAACATGGTGCTAATTTTGCGAAAAAGCGTCCCTATAAAGAATTTGCGTATCAAGATGGCCGTATAATCACTGGGCAAAATCCTTTTTCTGTCCGCGCTGTCGCAAGATTGTTAATTCAACAACTATCAAAATGAAACAACAGCGACTACTTTTAGGTAGTCGCTGTTGTTTCATTGCTTCTTCTTTTTTCCGAAAGCCGAAGCCCTAACATAAAAAATTTTTGATTAGCTAAAGAGTAACATCGCGCCAATTAAGATAATTAGGTTAATTAAGCCTAAGACAATCATTGGTTTGGCCATGAATTTTGTCCAAGTGGCATATTGAACTTTGGAAATTTCCAAACCACCCATTACGACACCAGATGTTGGCGTGATCAAATTAATCAAACCACAACCTGAAGCAAAAATCATAACCATCACTTCTGGACTTAAACCAATGTTTTTAGCTAACGCACCCATTACAGGAATAGAAACGTACGCTAAACCAGAAGTTGAAGGAATTAGGAAAGATAAACCTAAGTATAAAACAAAGGCACCGATGACAAATAAGACTGGGGAGAGTCCTTGTAATAAGCCTGCCGCTTTATCAAGGATAAATGAATCTAAATACGTTTTAGACATCAAAACAGATGCCCCGCGAGCAACTACGATAATTAAAACAACGGATAACATATCTTTGGCACCGTCGATAAATGCTTCAATGGTTTCTTTTTCAGTAAAGCGACCAATCAAGGCAGCAATGATCCCTAAAAGGAAGAACCACATCGCTAAGTCGCCAAAGTACCAGTCACCGAAACTGTTGCCTGTTAAAACAGACGTCCAGCCTTTGAAAATCGTCACTCCAAAGTCGTTCCATGGAATTAAGGAAACAATCATAATGACAAAACAGAAAGCGAATACCATTAAGATTTTTTTATGACGATTCGTAAATGGCATTTCTTTCGACGCTGCTTGTCCATACGTTTTTTCCATATCCTCTTGTTCTTGTAAAGATAAAATTGTTGAACCTTTGTCAGCCTTCACTTTTTTCGCATAACGCATCACAATGAAAATAGAATAGCTAGTAGAGGCCGCCCACAAAATAGCACCGACAATTAAAATAATTCCTGTATTCGGCTGAATGCCAATACCTCGCAACGCATCCATCGCTACCCCTGTGGAGAAAGGGTTAACCGTTGAACCGATAACACCTGATCCTGCACCCAATAGCACAGTACCCACTGCGACAAACGTATCAAAACCAGCGGCGACCATGGTGGCACTCAATAAACCATAAAAAGGAATTGTTTCTTCTGCCATTCCATAAGTCGAACCACCAATAGAAAATAAAATCATTAAAATCGGAATGATTTTCAATTCGTTCCCTTTTAACTTTTTAACGACTGATTGAATCCCTGCTTCAAGAGCCCCAGTTTGCGTCACAATATTTAAAAAGCCACCGAGTACTAAAATAAAAATATTAATTTCAATGGCATCTTTAAACCCATTGAATGGAGCCATGATAATATCCGATAATTTGGCCCCTACCACGTGGTCAACCATTTTGCCATCAATTTCTCTTGGGGTAAATGGCTGGCCATTTAGCAAGACCGTTACGATACCTAAAACAATTAAAATAATAAATAAAATACTAAAAGACGAAAGCTGTTTTTTGTTTTTCTTCTTTTTTTCTGCCATATCCTTTTATACAGGAACCTACTTTCCTGTATCTCCCTTCTCTATGATTAATTACTCAATCGATCAATAAAGAATGGTGTATCTAGAAAAGTTAAGAATTTATGACTGTAGCTAATACGGTTCATTTGGACTAATTTTTTCATAACACTGCTTGCTGTTTCCCGCGTAGTTCCACTCATCCGTGCAATGTCATTAATGGTAATTGGACAAGCAATTGCAACGCGTTCTCTGTTGTCAATTCGTTCTCCTAAATCATTTAATAACATCGCCAGTGATGTCACAATCCGTTCACATGCATCATTGGTTGTTCCTTTTTGGATTTTGATCATACTTTCTTTTAAAAGGACCGATTGTTCTTGAATCCAATGAATCAATTGCTGGGGATTATTTTGGAGAAAACGCTCAAACAGTTTAACTGGCACAAACACAACCTCAATATCCGTATAGGCAATCGCGGAGTCGTAATGAACCTCATCTTGAAACAGTCCGATTCTCGGAAAAAGAGCCTGCTTTTTCATAAAATGCAGATAGGAAAAATTACCACTGCGATCATTTTTTTCAATTTTAATGACACCTGAAACCAATAAAATTAAATGATTTCTCGGATCACCTGGATAAAAAAGGACTTGGCCTTTTTTATAGGAGCGAACGAAACTCTCGTTACGCAATTCTGTTAGTTCTGATTCAGAAAAGTATTGAAAATCTTGATTATTTTTAGTGATTATTTTCTCTATCATCATCTTAATTCTCCTAAATACTATACTTTATTTTGTCACAACCGTTCCTACGATTTCATCGCCGCTCATACTTCCTAAGTTTTCCAAAGAAGTGATAATTGCTTGTTTATTGGGTTGGCTTTCTACAAACTGAATGGCGGCTTCAATTTTCGGTAACATACTACCTGGTGCAAAATGACCCGCTTGTTTGTATTCTTCCAACTCTGCTACAGTGACATTGGTTAATTGTTTTTCATCTGGTTTGCCATAATTAATGCACACATAATCCACGCCAGTTAAAATAACTAGTGCATCCGCATCCACTAATTCTGCTAGTTTTTCAGAAGCAAAATCTTTATCGATTACTGCTTCGACACCTTTTAATTCTTGTCCTACGACAGGGATGCCGCCACCACCACATGAAATGGTAATTATATCATTTTTTATTAAGGTATTAATAGTCTCAGCCTCGTGGATATCAATTGGCTTAGGACTTGGAACGACTTTGCGCCAGCCACGTCCTGCATCTTCTTTAAAAATAGCACCTGCTTGCATTGCTTCTTTGGCTTCAGCTTCTGTTAAAAATGGACCGATCGGTTTTGTTGGATTTTTGAATGCCTCATCTGCTGGATCTACGACCACCTGTGTTAAAACAGTAGCCACTTGTTTCTTGATTCCTGCTTTGTTTAATTCTTGATTAAGCGCATTGGACAACCAGTAGCCGATACTTCCTTGTGTCATAGCAACACACGTATCTAGCGGCATCGCTGGATTTTTTTCAGAATCAGCTGCTTGTTGTTGCAATAATAGATTTCCGACTTGTGGACCATTGCCATGTGAAACAATCAACCGATGCCCTTGTTTAATTAAATGAACTAAATAGGCAGATGTTTGAACTAATGCTTGCTGTTGTGCATGTGCGCTAGCATCATTTGAAAGGATGGCATTTCCGCCTAGTGCAACGACCATTTTTTTCCCCATTACAAATCCTTCTTTCCTATCATAATAAAGAATAGGCCGCCCTTCAAAAGAATCTCTTAAAGGGCGAAACGACTATTCTTTTTTCAATGTTTTTTCAGTTGCTTCCTACACACGAGGAATGAATAAGTTGCCTAAAGTAGCTGCCATGATCGCTTTAATAGAATGCATTCTGTTTTCTGCTTCTTCAAATTGACGACCATATTTACTGCGGAAGACTTCATCCGTAATTTCCATTTCAGTAATGCCAAATTTTTCAGCAACCATTTCACCGTATTGTGTTTTCGTATCATGAAAGGCTGGCAAACAGTGTAATACGATTAAATCGCCATCCATGTTTTCGGTTTTTTCTAACATAGCCATATTAATTTGATAAGGTTTCAACAGATTGACACGTTCTTCAAATTTATCTTCTTCACCCATGGACACCCAAACGTCTGTATATAACACGTTGGCTCCTTTAACACCTTTAGCAACGTCGTCTGTAATCATTAATTCTGCACCAGATTCTTTCGCAAATTCTTTTGCATAATTAACGACTTCATCAGAAGGGAACAATTCTTTTGGTGCACAAATGCGAACATTTACGCCTAAAATAGCACCTGTCACTAACAAGCTGTTTGCCATGTTGTTACGGCCATCGCCGACATATACTAAAGTGATTCCTTCTAAACGACCAAAGTTTTCTTTCACTGTCATAAAGTCCGCAATCATTTGTGTTGGATGCCATTGATCCGTTAAACCATTCCAAACAGGAACACCAGAATATTTCGCTAAATCTTCCACTACTTCTTGACTAAACCCACGGAACTCAATCCCGTCAAACATACTACCTAAAACAATCGCTGTATCTTCAACAGATTCTTTTTTACCTAATTGAATATCGTTGGCGCCTAGATACTCAGGATGTGCCCCTAAATCAATCGCTGCTGTCGTAAACGCAGAGCGTGTCCGTGTCGAAGTTTTTTCAAATAAAAGAGCGATATTTTTTCCTTCTAAATAGTGATGTGGAATCCCTTTTTTCTTCAATTCTTTTAAGTGAATACTGAAGTCTACCAAATACTCTAATTCTGCTCTTGTAAAATCTTTTTCTGCTAATAAACTACGTCCTTGAAATACTGAATTCATGATGATTCCTCCTATTTTTGGGTGTTTTTTAAAGATCTTCACGGTAAAGTGGCATACTCATACAACGAGGGCCACCACGGCCACGTACTAGTTCACTTCCTGGAATGTAATTCAATTTCACGCCTGCTTCTTCTAGCGCTTTATTCGTAATCGTATTCCGATCGTAAACAACAACTTCCCCAGGGGCAATTGCTAATGTATTTGAACCGTCGTTCCATTGTTCACGGGCTGCTGCTGTTAAATTTCCAGCGCCGCAACGGATTAGTTGAACATTGTCTAAATGCAAGTATTTGCATAAAATGTTATCTAATGTATCTTTTTCTTTTGTAATTTGGATGTCTCCATCTGCTTTTTCAGTGATCGAGTAAACAACCAAGCCGCCTTCGATTTCTGGATGAATCGTAAATTTATCATAGTCAATCATGGTAAAAACGGTATCTAAATGCATGAATTTACGATGTTCACCGATATCAAAAGCCAAGATATTTTTGAATCCTAATTTTTGTTCAAAAATATTTCTCGCAATTTTTTCAATTGACGCGGCGTCCGTTCTTTGAGAAATCCCAATGGCCACCACTTCTTTTGAAAGAATTAATTCATCGCCACCTTCAATTCTGGTTGATTCTGAACGATCATAGACTCTAGGAACCTCTTTTCCAGCAAAACGAGGATGATAATCAAAAATGTATTGCCCAAAAATGGTTTCCCGTTGTCGAGTTACTGAATACATATGATTTAAAGAAATCCCGTGGCCCATTGTCGCAAAGTTATCACGTGTGAAGTATAAGTTAGGCATTGGATCAATAATGAATGGATAATCCGCTTCAACCATATCTGTTAAAAATTCTTGCTCATATTTAGGTAATTCTTGTTTTTGAATGCCAGCAATCGCTTTTTGAATAAGTTCTTCGTTGTCGTCAATTTCTAACATTAACTCTCTAACTTTTTCTTTTGCTGATTCACTGCGAATATTGGCTTCTTCTAAGAATTGGTCAATAAATTGTCGGCGGACCTCTTCATTAATCAACGCTTCAGCAGCTAAGTCCTCTAAATAGACCACTTCGATATCTTTTGATCGTAACAACTCTGCAAATGCATCATGTTCTGCTTGTGCTTTTTCTAAAAACGGAATATCATCAAACAACAGTCTCTCCAGATAATCTGGCATTAAATTTTCTAATTCTTTACCTGGACGATGTAACATCACTGTTTTCAATTTCCCGATTTCAGAAAATACATTAATTGGATGACTCATGTGAAATAACCTCCTCAACTTAATTACAAACACAGAATAACAGACCTGATTAACCTAGGACGTGAGCCATTTGCCAAACAAAATACCAAATATACAACGGTATTCTTTCTTATGCATATTTCCAGCCCAAAAGAATGCGCTTTCATAGATATTCTAAAAAAATAATGCATAATTAAATAAAAAAAAATGCATTTATTCAAAAAAAATTATTTCTCCATACACTTCATAAAGTTATAATCTTATAGAGGTAAAAGGAAGGGAGCCAGAAGTCAAAACGACTTCTGGCTCCCTTCCTTTTATGCGTTACTTTTTGACAAAGGTGTTGGCTGAATAAATTGTTGAAAATACTGCTCTAGTTCTTGTGCTTTTTCCTCGGATGATGAAACAATAATAACAGTGTCGAAGCCAGCGACAGAACATTTCTTTTCACACAAAGACACTTCATCAAGTACAGCTGAAAACAATGTTGCGTTGTCTGGTAATGTATGAACCACTAGTAAAAAGGCGACACGTTCAACTTTGGTCACTACCTCACGAATTGCTTGTATCAACTGTTCTTTTTTTCGTTCTTCTAAAGAAGTGAATTGTTCAAAAATCGTTAACCGCATCTCGCCAGACTCATCTAATGCTTTGACGACTTTTAATTCCCATAAATCCCGTGAAATCGTTGCTTGTGCGACATTTATCTCGCGCTTTTTTAATTCTCTTAACAACTCATTTTGACTATGAATTACGGTTGTTTGAATGATTTCTTTAATCAAACTTTGGCGTGTTTGCTTATTCACAAATAACACCCTTCCCCCAGACATTTACAAAGCAATACTAGCAGAATCTCTCTAATTAGAATAGAAAAAGGGTCGTTTAGCCAAAAGATTCTCATTGATTTTGTCGGATATTTCGCATTTAAAAAAGTGAGACTTGCACAATTTAGTAAAACGTTGTACAGTGATTTTAGGGAATTACTGGCACCGTTTTAAATAACAGCAATGATGTTTTTTTGCATGATTAACTGAACTGGAGGAAAGTAATGAACCGATTAAAACGCCAAACGATGATTAAGCGATTGGTCACAGAAAATGAAATCCATACACAAAGTGAATTACTAGCATTATTGGAAAAAGAAAATATTCACACCACGCAAGCAACTATTTCTCGTGACATTCGTGAGCTGAATTTAAACAAAGTAGACAATGGTCAAGGAGAAGCCTATTATCGTATCTTGAATAATTCTGCCCTTCGTCCAAAATATAAAACAGATGAAGAACGTCTTGTTGACATTATTATTGAAACTGGTGTTTCTTTAACACAAATAGAGTTCACAAATCTTTTAACCGTCTTACCTGGCAACGGGCAAGCCATTGGGGTTTTAATTGATCGCATACGTATCCACAACCCTCATATCTTGGGCTGCATCGCTGGGGATGATACCATCTTAATTCTTTCAAAAAATAAAGAAGATGCCCTTGAAGTTAACAACTATTTCCAGCAGTATTTGTACCACCCATAATTCATCACTTAGTAAAATCGACTATTCTTTGACATCATTGCTATTTTTATTAAAGATAAATAAAAAAAGGCGTCTCAGTGAAAGCTGAGGCGTTTTCTCATGAGTTTTTCTTTTGAACACCGTCTTTTTTTTGTATAATAATCAAAAAGCAAAGAAAGGGTTTCTTATGACTGAACAATTCATACTCACTTCAAACGATCAACAAACTCAGCTCAATGTACGTCATTGGCCCTGTCCTTCACCCAAAGCCGTAGTTCAATTGATTCACGGCATGGCAGAGCATATCCAACGTTATGATGAATTTGCTCGTTTTTTAAATCAATTAGGGTTTGCCGTAATTGGTCATGATCATCTAGGTCATGGCGAATCTGTACAACCAAGCGCACCAATCTATGGTTTTTTTGGAGAACAAGGGCCTGAAAATGTCGTTACAGATATTCATCAAGTGAAACAATGGGCTGTGAATCGCTATCCACAATTGCCCTATTTTATGATGGGTCACAGCATGGGGTCTTTCGCCTTGCGCAACTATCTGCAAGACTATCCTGTGACTGTGCAAGGAGTCATTTTCATGGGCACTGGAACAAGTCCGTTACCTTTAACCGCAGCATTGCCTTTTATTAAAAAAATGGCCGAGAAACAGCCGAAAAAACCAGCTCCGTTCATTGATAAGCTGGCATTTGGTTCTTTTAGTAAAAAATTTCCTGAAGCAAGTTCCTTTAATTGGCTTTCTAAAAATCAAGCCAATGTCGCTGACTATGAAAATGACCCATTAATGGGCTTCGTATTTACCAATAATGGTTTTGCTACCCTTTTTTCGCTTGTTAAACGAGCCAATCAAAGGAATTGGTACCAAGCGATCCCAAAAGAATTGCCTATTTTAATCATTAGTGGCGCTGAAGACCCAGTTGGTGATTTCAGCAAGGGGCCAGCGAAAATTCAAAAGCAATTAAAGCATGCAGGTTTTCAGCACGTGACGTTACGACTATTTCCCACATTGCGTCATGAAATTTTATTAGAAACGGAAAAAGCTACAGTTTTTCAAGAAATTGGGCATTGGTTAACGGATTTAACGAATAAAAAAAGAAGGTTGATGTTGTGACATCAACCTTCTTTTTTAATCTATTTTCGTTAAACCGCCCATATAAGGACGTAGAACTTCTGGAATCGTTACGGTGCCATCTTCATTTTGATAATTTTCCAAAATGGCAGCCACTGTTCGACCAACAGCAAGTCCTGACCCATTAAGAGTGTGGGCATATTGAACATGACCCGTTTTATCACGATAACGAATCAACGCCCGACGTGCTTGGAAGTCTTCACAGTTTGAACAAGAACTAATTTCTCGATACGTTTTCTGTGCCGGAATCCAAACTTCTAAATCATAGGTTTTCGCTGCCGAGAAGCCCATGTCACCTGTCGAAAGAGTAATCACTCGATAAGGGAGGCCCAATTTTTCTAAAATGTCTCCAGCATTGTTGGTCATTTTTTCTAATTCTTCATAGGAGTGTTCTGCATCACTAAATCTAACCATTTCTACTTTATGGAACTGGTGTAAACGAATTAATCCTCGGGTATCACGGCCTGCACTACCCGCTTCCGAGCGAAAAGAAGGACTTAAAGCAGTAAAATAAATCGGTAACTCTTGCGCATCTAAAATTTCATTATTATAGTAGTTAGTTAACGGGACTTCCGCTGTGGGGATCAGCGTCAAATCACTTTCTGCAACTTGGAAGACATCTTCTTTGAACTTAGGAAACTGACCAGTGCCAAACATTGCTTTGCTATTGACCAAATAAGGAGGAATCACCTCGGTATAACCATGTTCATTAACATGTTGATCTAACATAAAATTATAGACCGCTCGTTCTAAACGAGCCCCTAAGCCTTTGTAATAAAGAAAACGGCTACCAGATACTTTCGCGCCTCTTTCAAAATCTAAAATTCCTAAGGCTTCACCGATTTCCCAATGTGGTTTCGGTTCAAATGAAAAAGTTTTCGGCGTACTCCACCGCCGAACTTCTACGTTGGCGGCTTCGTCTGCGCCAACAGGCACGCTCTCATGAGGTAAGTTAGGCAGACGTTCTGCAATTGCTGTGCATTGTTCTTGCAAATGAACAACTTCTTGGTCTAAAACTTTAATTTGCTCGCTAACTTCTTGCATATTTAGCAACTGTTGTGAAGCATCTTTTTGTGCACGCTTTAATTGTGCAATTTCTCCTGATACCTGATTACGGTGTTTTTTCAGTTCTTCAACTTTAACAAGTAACGCTCTTCGTTCTTCATCTAAAGCCAAAAAGCGTAATAAAACTTCCTCGTCCACACCACGTGTTTTTAACTTTTTCTGCACTACTTCTACATTTTGGCGAATTTTTTTCATATCCAGCATCTTATTTCCCTCTTCATGATTAAATTTTAAACAATGGTGAATTTTACTTTTTCAAAAATTTCATTCTTCATTCGTTGGCCAGTCGCTGTGCCAGCTAAGCCACCTAAACCCGTTTCTCTCAATTCTCGTGGTAATTGACGGCCAACTTTATTCATGGCTTCCACCACTTCATCTGCTGGTATTTTATTTACAATTCCAGCTAAAGCCATATCCGCAGCGATTAACGCATTGCCTGCACCTACTGTATTTCGTTTGACACAAGGAATTTCGACTAACCCAGCCACTGGGTCACAAACTAAACCTAATAAATTCCCTAAAGCCATAGCAAAAGCTTCAGAAGATTGGCGTGGTGTTCCGCCAGCCGCTTCAACAGCTGCAGCGGCGGCCATCGCTGAAGCACTGCCTACTTCGGCTTGACATCCACCAACAGCACCAGCAATCATCGCATTGTTGGCTGTGACCATTCCAAATAAAGAACTGGTAAATAAGAAACGAATTTGTTGATCACGCGTTAAATTCAAGGTATTTTTAATCGCTGTTAAAACCCCTGGTAAGGTGCCACTTGCACCAGCAGTTGGCGTTGCGCAAACAACGCCCATTGCTGCATTGACTTCATTCGTACCTAGTGCGGCTTGAACTGCAGACATCATTAAATCACCTGATAACGTTTTGCCAGCTGCGCGGTATTTTTTTAAACGCGCCGCATCACCGCCCGTTAACCCAGTAGGAGAAAAAACGCCTGCTCCTTCTTGCGAGCGTTTGACAGCAGCATCCATGACATCCAAATTTTGACCCATCTGTGTCCAAATTTCTTCATAGCTTTTTTGGCTACGCTCCATTTCTTGCTCAATCATCAAATCAGAGATTTTTTTTCCTGTTTTTTCAGCTTTATCGATAAATTCTTCAATCGAAAGGTACATATGTCAAACTCCTATCATAATAAGATTATTTTCGATGTGTCATCTAGTGAAAACAGTTGTTCTTTCACCGAGGAAATGGGTGCCGAATCTAAGTCAAAGATGAATAAAATTTGATTCCCTTCCACATAACGAGACACCGCATTCACTTGAATATTATTTTTTTGTAACGTATCTTTAAAAGCTTGCATCGCCTGCTCTTCTTGATTAATGACTAACAAAATAGGTAAAGGACCATGTAGTTGGACATTGAAACCGTCTAATTCAATGTATTTCACCTCGATAGTGCCGCCACCTACAGAAATTCCTGTTAAATGAATTTCGTGCGTTGCATCACTGAGTGTCACACATGCTGTATTAGCATGCTTCACTGGACTTTCTTCACTCATTTCTAAAAATTGAATCTCAATTCCTTGTTCTTCCGCAAGTTCAATGGATTGTGTTACGTTGGCATCATCTGCTGCTAGTCCAAGAATTCCGCCAATAATTGCAAAATCAGTTCCATGTCCTTTATGCGTGTCTGCAAAAGATTCATAGTATTTAATCACAATTTTTTCTGGCGTTCCGCCGAATAACTTTCTTGCCGCTAAGCCAATTGCTAAGGCCCCAGCTGTATGCGAACTAGAAGGACCAATCATAATAGGACCGATAATGTCAAAACAACTTTTGTAGTTCATTACTTTGTTCACTTTTTTAGGTTTATTGATGGCCATAGCTGTGTTCATACGTAACTCCTCCTTTGGTTTTTACTGCTTCTTTTTCTTTTTCACTGGTTACTTCCGTCGTTCCTTCAAATTCTGGTGTATTATCCACCGCTTCAATTCTGTAACGTTTAAAGACCAGCGCACCTAAAAATCCAAACATCAGACTGACCACTGTGATAATCGCTACTGCTAGTAAAGTCGTTTGAATGGCATTGTTACCTAATGTCACAAGTAAACCAGCCCACGGTGTTGCCATTCCTGTCACAGGTACTTTTAAGCCAAAGAAAGTCACTACAATACCACTAACCATTCCTGAAAATAAATTCGTTGCGTAAATAGGTATTGGATTGGAGCTGATGATATCGACTTGTGTTAATGGCTCAATTGCCACAGCTAACGGAGTTGAAGCTGTGCCTAGTTTTAACTTTTTAAATAGCGCCGCATTGACAATGGAACTGCCGTAACAAGTCAACGCACCGACAGCCATTGGTACACCAGTCAAACCAATCAAGGCAGTTAAAACCATTGAACTTAACGGTGTCATACCAACAATCGGGATAATAGCACCTAAAATTGCGCCCATCACATATGGATTGCCATCTACTGCACTTAAAATCGTGCCCCCAATAACTTCTAGGACACCTAATACAACGGGTTGAATAAAACCAGCAACTAACGAAGCAGCGACTGGAATGACTAAAATAACGACTAATAAGTCAATCCCTTCTGGAATACGTTTTTGCATCTGCTCAACAACAAAAGATAAAAGATATGCGGTAATAAAGGCTGGTAACAAGCTGACTTTAATCAATGACAGACCTAAAATAATTGAAAAAACTGGACTAATCCCGAAAGCGAGCGGCACAAGAGCTCCAGCTGCTAAACCACCTAGACTACCCATTGTTTCACCAATTTGCGACACATAATCTAAATGAAAAACGCCGCCTACTGCATACCGCAAAAATGCCTCTGGTAGAAAGGTGGCACAAGCTGCACCAGACAAAGCACTTAAAGATTTTTTCCCTCGCGGTGCTTTAAAAGAGAATAGGGACATGCCACATAAAACTAAGACTAACATCAAGATTCCTGATAACGTTTTCATTTCTTTGCCTCCAACTATATTTTTTTATAACGGATGGTACTCCTGAATAAAATTTTTATTGCTCAACAAGTGAAAGAATGAGCGAGCATTCCGATGAACTAAAGTACAATGAGTAACAAAAATTTCATTCCACATTCAGAGTATACGACTAAACAAAAGTTTAGTCAATGTATTTTTTTAACGTAAAGAATCTTATTGCTTTTCCATTAAAAAAGTATTACACTAAAATTAATTTCAGTGTAGGGGAGGATATCACTTGGAGTCATATTTACGTTTAAGTGAAGTAGATAAACAAATCTTACATTCACATGCCTTAATGCTTGATGGATTAGGGAACTTCTTTGGTAGTACCCATGAAGTCATTCTTCATAGTTTAGAAAATTTGGAAAGTTCAGCTATCAAAGTCATCAATGGCCATTTCAGTAACCGCAAGGAAGGTGCCCCCATTACTGATATGGCGTTAAAAATGTTAAGTCAAGTAGAGTCGGAACATGATTACGCTGTGAAACCCTACTACAATAAAAATCAAAAAGGGGTTATTTTAAAATCTTCCACTATTCCAGTTATCGGTGAAAATGATCGTATTATTGGATTAATCTGTATCAATATGCATTTAGAAATGCCATTAATTGATTACTTGCAAGACTTATTACCTTCAGGACAACAAAATGATATGTCCCAAGAGCTTAAAAATTCTGAACATTTTTCTGACAATATTGACGAATTAATCACTACTTCACTGACAAAAGTAAAACAAGCAGTAGAAAGCGATCCAAATGTATCACATTTGAATCAAAATAAAGAAATTGTTATTCGTTTATATGATCAAGGAATTTTTAATCTCAAAGATTCTGTCATAAAGATTGCCGATCGATTAGGTATTTCAAAAAATACCATCTATTTACATATCCGCAATCATAAAAAAGAAGAAGCTTAAACCATCAAAGCCACCAACGCTAACTAGCGTTGGTGGCTTTGATCACTTCTCTTCTATTTTAATTTGGTAAATCAAACAAGTAAGGTGCCCCTATTTCTCCATTTAACGTAACGTCTAAGCGATTTTTTGTGCCGGGAACTAAATTACTGGCTGTGAAATTCCCTTGGGCATCCGCAGTAAAACTTGCTAGAATCACCCGCGCATCATCTGCACGTGACACTAAAATAGTTGCATTCGGTGCTGTTTTACCAGAAATTGTCCCTTGTTTCGGATCAATCGTAATATTGCTAAAAGAAAGCGCTGCTTCTTGTCCTGAACTTGGAATATCAATTTGGACAGGTGCACTATTCCGTTGATCAACGGTTGCGATTAATTGAGTAGTCGCTCCCGCTCTGGGACTAATTACTGTAAAATTGCCATTGGCATCCGCATAAAAAACACCTGCTTGTGCAGAAGCATCACCGACTACCGTTGCTGTAATGGTTGCATTAGGTAATGTAGTACCATTAATTTCATTTCTTTCAGGATTGAAAACAACATTGGTAATTGTAATGTTTGTATCAGGTGCTTGGTTTTGAGGGACTTCATTCGTTTCATCAGTTCCTGCAGAAGGCTGCGTGGCATTTTCTGACGGATTTTCCCCTGTCACATTAGAATTTTGACCCGTGACAGACGAATGACTACTTTTCATTTCTTGTTGGCTAGAGGATTTCTGCGTGGCTTTCTTTGTTTCTTGCTTTGGCTTAGAATCATTTGTGCTTGCTGTTTTTTTGTTTCCACATCCTGCTAGACTTAAAGACAATACACTGAACGTTAACATACTGAACAAAGCAATTTTTTTCATTTTTCGTTACCTCCAGAAATCTTTTTGTAACATTAATGTAACATTGTTTTAAAAATCTAGCAATAATTTTTCAACCGTTTTCCTTTTTGTTTAAAAAGAAAAAACCTGCACAAAGGCATTTAGCCTTTGTGTAGGTTTTTATCTGCTAAATGGATTTAATGTTTGCGATAGCTTAAATAGTAAAAGCCAGAAACAAAAATGGCACCACCAATGATATTACCTAAATAAACAAAAATAAAATTACGGAAAAAGTCTCCCCACTGAACGCCGCCTTCAAAAATTGCGGCTGGAATGATGAATGCATTCGCCACACTATGCTGAAAGCCAATTGCAACAAAAATCATTACTGGAAACCAGATGCCTAATAGTTTCCCCGCTGCATCTTTCGCACCATAACAAAGCCATAAGGCCAGACCTACGAACCAGTTACAGCCAATACCTGAAATAATTGCTTGAAGCCAAGTTGCTGCAACTTTATGTTCTGCAAGAGAAAGAACCTGATTTAAATAGGCGCCGCTACTGGTTAAACCTAAATAATGGCCAAAAAAATAGGCAACAAATAGGGCGCCAACCATATTTGCCAATGTAATTGTGACCCAGTTCACGAGTAATTCTCTGAAAGAGACCTTTTTAGCAAACCAAGCCGTACTCACCGCCATCATATTTCCTGTGATTAACTCACCACCAGCCATTAAAATAACAATTAGACCAATTGGGAAAACCGCAGCTCCCACTAAAGCTTGAACACTGGCTAAATCTGCTGGAATAGAGGCGGAAACACGCACATAAGCCAAATAGCCGAGGGAAATCATGGCACCGCCGATAAATCCTAAAATGAGTTTTGCTACCAAAGGCTTTTGAATTTTTTTCTGACCATTTTCAATACTAATACTTAAAATTTCATCTGGTGTATACAAACATTTCACTTCCTTTGTTTTTTGTCCTCCTTTACTTTACCCTTATATCACAGAAATTCAAGTACTTTTGTGTATTTTTTCACTAAAAACTGTAGTTCTTTTAATTTTATATGAAAACATCCTGAAACAAGTCCTATTTCTTGTTTCAGGATGCTTACTTATCCGTTTTTAAAGAGTTATCTTTTCACTTTAAAACAATAGGTTGCTATGGCTAACGATAAAAAGATTAGGCCTAGGAAGCTCACAACTGCTGAAGATTGTTCCTCTGTTTTGGGGAATTTTTTCTTGGCAATTTTGGTCGTATTATCCGCTTTTTTGACTGTTCCTGACGATTCTTGATTTGTCTGTATCTGTTTAGTTGCTTGGTTTTCTGCTACTGATTCCTTTGTTTGACTAGCCTTGGCAGAGGGCTTTGAATTACTTTGAGCGTCATTAGGATCTTGATTAGACTCTACCGCGTAAATGACAGAATTCTGGCCTTTGTTTTGACTGCTTTCGTTTACAGTGCTTGGGGTGCTACTCTCACTTGTACTGTTGGTTGCGCTGGTCGTACTTGAAGCACTACTTTCGCTGGTACTACTTGTTTTACTGGTTGTACTTGGTGTGTTGCTTTCATTTGTATTGCTTGTTTCACTTGCGGTACTACTTTCGCTGGTACTACTGGTTTCGCTGGTTGTGCTTTGCGTGTTGCTTTCACTCGTACTACTGCTCTCACTTGTCGTGCTTGGCGTGCTGCTTTCACTCGTACTACTGCTCTCACTTGTCGTGCTTGGCGTGCTGCTTTCACTCGTACTACTACTCTCACTTGTCGTGCTTGGCGTGCTGCTTTCGCTGGTATTACTGGTTTCACTGGTTGTGCTTGAGGTGCTGCTTTCGCTTGTGTTACTAGTTGTCTCTGTTGATTTTTCAACTAACAGAAGTAACGCCGTTTTTATGGTTTGTGTTAATTGGTTAATACGCTTTTGTGCATCTGCAGGCGTTTTAAAGCCACCAAGTGTTGGCTCTAATAATTCTTCATCTGACCAAGCAAGCAGTTGTTGTAACTGCTTAGAGCTTCCTTCGCCAGTTGTTGTATCTATTAAGGCTTCTTGCATGGCTTGCCAAGAGTCTTTGGTATATACAGATTCGTCTAATTTATGAACGCTTGCAAGTTCATTTTCTGCTTCTGTACGCTCTAGCGTGATATCGGCTTTTTTGACTAATACTTTCATTGCAGATTGCAAATTACTTGTTAACTGATCCACTTGCTCTTGGGTTTTGTCCTGACTCTCCTGACCTTCTGCTAACAATTGTGTCGCCTGCTGATAATAGGAAGGAACAATTGTTTTAGGCCCAATGGCAGTGAATAGCTGCCAAGAGTAAACTGTATATTGGTTTGCTTCACCAATCGAAGCATAAACGGTTTGTAGCTGGGACAAATCAAGCTTTTTTGCAGGGGCCTCTACCGTCACCGGTACGTTCACTGTTACCAATGACCCTGTTTCATAAGTTAATTGAACAGTCACTTTTTGTTGGCCGATTTCATTTAAGACCTCTGGATTGACGATTTTAGCGGCTGGGACTGCTTCATCCGCGTCATTTGTATTAGCAACCAGTTGTTGCGGATCGATTGATTGTCCTTGCACAATCGTTGTAGCCACAGGGGTTGCTAAAGTATTTCTAACCGGAATTGGCGTATTTTTATATTGCTCATAAAGCGTTGGTGAAATTAATGATTCCCATGTTGCTGGCATTAAGCGATAGTCCGCCTCTGTCCAATTTTCTACCAATAATTGGCCGTTTTTAAGGCCATCATCTCGAGTATTGTCTTTCACAAAACTCGTTTCTGGTCGGAAACCACCGCCACTAGCGATTAACAATTCCCGACGTCGGTTTTGCGGAATATTATGGTAGTTAACAAACTGATTGTTGATAAATACGCCATTGAACACATTGTTATTTCCTGTATGTCGATTGTATTCCATTCCAATTGCATATTGATTATCCCAGTATTTCCAATCAAAAATGTTATTAGCCACTAACCAGTTAGAGAGTTCTGAAATAGCACCCTCTGCTTGCGTTTCTGCTAAACCAATCTCTGGTGTTCCATATATAATGAGACCTGTATTTCGCAAATAATTATTCATAATCGTAATATTACGGCCTGATTTAAACTTAAATCCGCCAGCTGGACCATTTTGTAGTCCACGTAAGTGATTCCCCACCACCGTGATATTTTGGGCACCACGGAAATAAATCGCATGATCGCCACCTAAGCCGTTTAAGTTTTCATTGTCATAGGGTGAATAGAAAAAATTATGTTGGACAGTTACATCCTTCAACATATTAAAAGAATTAACCCCGGTGGATAGATAATTTTTTTCATTAGGTACTGAAATAGCACCAGCTTCAATGGCTGTTTGCAAACGTGTAATAGTCGCTGCTAAATCTGAACGACTGGTGCTTTTAATCGCATCTAATTCTGTCACTTTTAACCCAAATAAATTGTCCACGATGTCTACATCTGACATATACTGGAAGCGACTTGGTGTTGAATAACCACCAATGTAAATCGCTCGGTTAAAATCAATCCCTGGCTGCATATGTGCTGTGTCTCGCATGAAAATATTACCTGAAATTTTAACGCCAATATCTGCATTTAAATTGACCACGAATCCTTTTAATGGATTATAAAAGATATTGTTTGCTAGCGTTAATTGATTCGTCAATTTTAAGGTCACATTGATGCCGTCAAAAGCAATATTTTGAAGTCGTACATTGGTTTTCGTCCCGTACGTTGTGTCTGTTAGTTGAATCGGTGTACCTGTAGCATTATGTAAAATAGTGGCTCCTGTTGTATCGCCAATTAATTGATAATTTGAAGAAATCGCAATATCTTTTGACAGAGCATAACTTCCCTGTGGTAAAAATAATGCCCGTCCTTCCTTTGCTGTCTGACTCAGTAATGTCTGTAACTTATCTGTTTGATCCTCTGTGCTATTAGGTACCATCGCTTGCGCACCAAAAATTGTTGCATCTGTTGCATCAACTGGTTCAGCCGCTTCAGTCACCATTGGTAGACCAACCACCGTCAATAAACCAAATAGAAGAATAAGTATTGTTTTCTTCATGTGTTTTCCTCTTTTCATTCCGTTACTTCCAACGGCTTATTTTGTAAAAGTTGATACAGCGTAATAACACGACTGTCTTCGTATGCATAAATTTTTTTAAATTTTGGATTCATATGTAAGATACTTGTTACCTTTAACAAGTTTTGATTTGTGACTTCTAATTCTAAGGCCTCAACCAATTCCTTTAATCGAACACCGGCACTATTTTCTTCACAACTTAAGATTTCTTCAATTTGTTCCATCCGTTTTTTCATTCTATCCCGCCTTCCTTCCCTTGCTCTTTCTATTATATAGAAAAATTCTTGTGAGAACCCTCAATATTTTTTAACTGACTGTTAAAAAAAGTAGTAGTTCCTTTACTATCAATAGCTAATCATCTATTATTTACGATAAAAAAAGCAAAAAAAGTACCTTTTTGACATAATTTTCAGAAGAATTGACGCAGTATTTATTAAAAAACAACGAGAAAACGTCAATAAGTAGGTGTTGATTACCTACTTATTGACGTTTTCTTCTTGTCTTTTTTTACTTTTTAGAAAAATTTTTTTACAATTTATCGGACATATACCTCAAAAAAGCCCATTTTTTTGATTTTTTATTAAAGTGACGTGGTTCTTTTCTCGTTAATTTTTACTATTTTTTGGTTCAAACGATTATATTGCTCAAACGTTAACTCACTTGAAAGTAAAAAGATCTCTGGATGGCCCGTTTCTACATCTGCCAAAGAAGTCACTAATAGTAAATCAATATTTTGCCATTCTTCTTTGCTTGCTTCACTGTATCGTAAGACTTCCAATGCATAAAACCGACGAAAATTATTTTCAATCGAAATTTTCACCCGTTCTTCTTCCAGTACTGGCAAGCCTGATTTTAACCCTAAAACAATTTTTTGTTCGCGATGAATTAAATCATTGGAAAGCGCCAAAACACTAGAATAACGCAGAGCCAAAAATTCTTTATTTGTAAATAATTCATTGCCTGTTTGTTCATAAAGTTGATTTAAGCCTTGGCTTAATTCTTCTAAAAGAACCGGATATTTTTCTTTGACTTTATTCCAAAAGACATTATACATTTTCACATTTTGGACATAGTAAAGTTCGGCAAATAAATGTGTAGCAAACAAATAATAAAAAATTTGCGGACGAATTTTCTCCAATTGCGGCGTCATGTGTATTTCTTCTAATAAGAAATGTTGGACTAAATGAGTCAACATATAAACAGGCGCTTCAGACTCATCAAAATGCGCTAAAATTGCTTGTGCAGTGGCTTCATCTTGATAAAATTGGTCATTGGCTAACAAGAAAAAGTACACAAAAGTTAAATCGTTTTTGTTAAGGAAAAGGGTTGTAGCTGTCATCTCTTCTATAAAGGCTTGGTAATGTTTATTACCTTCTAAATAAGTTTCTTGCTCGGCTGAAGGTCGATATTCGGCGCCTTGCGCACTACGGACTTTTGAGATAGCGACCATATATTTAACTCGGCGTATCACCGTTTCCGCAACTTCTACGTTGAAAAAAGCCATCATTTTTTGGACAGTTTGTGCGACTTCCGTTTCTTGTATATAGTCAAAAGGCCAAGTATCACGGATTAAGTCCATAAAAATAGTGTAAGCAAAATGGCGCAAATACGCTTCATTGCCTTCAATTTTCCAGGTGCTTTTATTAATCACTAACCCCAATGGTGCTAAAATTTCTGTAAACCCTTTGAGCAAGCGCCGAATCGTGGCATCACTGGTATGATATTTTGCTGTCGCTGGCACAATTCCATTAAATCGACCCCAGAATAAATCTTCCATTACTTGATAAGTTAAACTATCCCGAAAAATTGCTGTATAAAGTTTCTGGAATGCTTGACTGGACGCCAAGTTCAAGCGATAGCCATGCCCCTTTTCAAAAGCCAAAGAAGCATCATTATCCACAGCATAATACGTAATGTCATCTTTTAGAAGTTCTACGTATTTTTTGACTGATTTTTTGTTTAATTGTAATTCTTCTGCTAACTCATTGATGTCAATCCAGCCTTCATTAATTGGCAAGTTTCTTAAAATAATAATTTTAGAAACGACATCTGTATCGAATATATCAACATATTCATCCCATTTCACTGTTCACTCAACTGCCTCTCTTCTGTTCTATTGTACACAAAATGAGAAATCTATTCCACGAAAAAATAACAGTTGTTTCTTTTATTCTTTCGTAGATGTGGACGTTTCAGGAACAAACACGTTGAGTCCCCCAGCTTCCACCGTTACTTTAATCGGTAAATCATCGGTAGGGTCGCCATCTGTTCGTGTTTGGACTTTCTTGTCTTTTTCGCCACTAATTTTAAATTGACTCCCAGAGAAATACACGACACCAGGAATTTCATTTAATTGTCCTCTGATAATTTTAGGTAAATAATAGACAAACTTGTAAAAAACTAACTTAGGTAAAATGATAATGTGGACTTCGCCGTCATCTGGCGTAGCATTGGCATCGAAATTGGTAAAGCCGCCAGCAGAATTCGTCATGGTCATCGTTAATAATTGGGCTTTGCCATGCCAACGTCTTTCATCGCCATCAATTTTTAGTTTGTATTTTTTCTTTTTCATTAATAAGCGGAAAAATTGCTTTGTAAAGGCTAAAGGACCATATTTTTGTTTCTCCTGTTGGGTCACATTTGCTGCTGTGTCCGCCAATAGTCCAATCGTTAAGGTCGAAATCATCACATCTTGATTTACCATCCCAAAATCAACTGGCGTGGTCTGTCCTGCCAAAATGGTCTCAAAGGCGTCTTCTTCTTTCAAAGGAATACTTAACACACGCGCAAAATTATTGACTGTTCCACCTGGAATAATCCCTATTTGATAGTCACGAATGGTGTCTTTAAAATTTTGAACGGCATGATGAATGGTCCCGTCACCACCAATGACGACCAAGACACCCACTTGATTTTCTTTGGCATTTTTCCGCATTTCTTCAGGATCGATGTCTGGATTGGAAGGTTGCAAAATAACCGCTTCCCCTCTCGCTTCTGCAGCTTTTTTAAAGCGTTCTGCAATCTCTTTACTTTCACTACTTCCTGAAGTTTCGTTGTATAAAACCATCATCTTTTTCATCATTCTATCCTCATATCTCTAACTAAATTTCTTGCACATGTAAAGTGTACAATATTTTAGCCAAAATACCTAAAGATAGCATCGAAAAACAAAGGCTGAGGCACAAGCGGTTATCTCCAAGAACCCCGTAAGTTCTGTTCAAAGGCTAAACTGAGATGAAGGCTTACCTGAGAATGTCAATAAGAAGGAGCTGCTTTTGTTCAGTTGATTAGCTTAAGATGGAAAAAAATAGGCCATCCGTCGAAAGGACGGATGGCCTGTTTTTTTATAGTTTTTGCTTATTTCTTGCTCTTTTTATAGAAGAGCCAACTTGCCAAACCGACCAACAGGAGGCCGATAAAGACAAAGAAGTAATTGACTTGTGTGTTGGTTTTCGGTAAACCAAGCCAACCTGTCTCTCTAGCTGCTTGTTTCGTTGTTGGCTGATTTGGTTTTGTTTTTTTGGATACAGGTTGTTTCTCGTTAACAAACGTGCCCGCATCCACGAGTTCAGGTTTGTCTTTCGCTGTTGCCGCAATAGTGAATGCGACAGCTTGCTTAGACAGTTGGTAACCATCCGGCGCTTTTGTTTCCACAAAGGTATATTTTCCTGGTTGTAAGTGGTTCACTTGAACTAACCCTTGGTTGTCAGAACGTAATGAACGAGCGACAGTTTGCCCTGTCTCTGCATCTGTCACTTTAAATTCAGCACCTGCTAAGGCATTCTTTTGCTGATCAATTTTCACCAGCTTGGCAGCACCTTGGTAATTAATAAAAGGTGCTTTAAGTACCACAGTGGCTGGTTTGCCTTGGTTGTCTTTGGCAATCGTAAAGCTTGCGCTTGGCGTTTCATTAAGAAGATAGCCAGTTGGCGCTTGTGTCTCCACAAAACGATACGTTCCCGGTGCTAAGTTTTTCGCAATGACTTTGCCTTGCTTGTCAGACATCAGATTGGCTTGTCCAGCTACGGTTTGCCCTGTTTCATCAATGACCTTAAACACCGCACCTGCCAATGCTTCACCTGTTTCGTTTTCTTTGGTTAATTGAGCAGTTCCTTGATAATTGATAAGATCGCCTAAAGCAATTGGCTGCTCTTTTCCTAATTGGGCGGTTACATCAAATGGATGTGGCGTTGTGTCTAACAGATAGCCTGTTGGTGCTTTCGTTTCCACTAAAACGTAATGCCCTTCATTTAGCCCTTTAGCGTAAATTTCGCCAGTCTTATCCGTTGTTATTTCAGAAACCTTTTCTCCTGCACGATTCAAGAATGTTATCGGTGAACCTTGTGGCTGATTCTGCTCATCGGCATTGTAAATTGCAAAAACTGCACCCGCTAAGGTTTGACCTTGCTCGTTGACTTTACGTCCCATTACTTCCGCTTGATAATTTACAAACTCTAACTCATCTAGTGGTTGTTTATCATTTGAATTCTTCTTCACTACAAAATAAATGGGTTGTTTATTGACGATATAGCCATCCGTTGCATCCATTTCATCTAATTCATAACTACCAGCGCCTAAATCCTCCATAGCCAATGAACCATCTTTTTCAGCAGTTACTTCTCTTTCAAAGATTTTTTCCCCGTTTTCGATTCGATACAATTTAAAAATCGTTCCTGGAAGTGGGTTCGCATTGGCATCAATTTTCTTAAAGACGGCGCGTCCTTTGAAATTGGCGAAGGCCCCTAATTGGAAGATCTCCGGATCGCCTTTGAAATCACCACGAATTTCTACTTTTACTAATTCAGGATAAATAATATAATCTGCGCCATCTGGTAATTTTGGTGCTTTGATTTCTTTGTAATAATAGGTACCTGGCGCCAAGTCTCTAAAGATAATTTTGCCATCTTTGCCACTCGTTGCTGTAATCCCTAATGATTGTTTATTGTGATCATATAATTCAAAAACAGCACCTGCTAATGGTTGGTCTGCGCTATTCGTTTTCACGATTTGGAAAGCCCCTTTGTAATTCACAAAGTTGTCACTAGCAACAACGACCGCTGGTTTACCAGCATTTTTCTCAGCAATTTCAAATGGGACTGGCGTGGTATTTAATAAATAGCCTGTTGGCGCTTTGGTTTCTACAAAGCGATATTTACCTGGGGCTAAGTGCTCTGCAATAATTTCCCCTTGATTATTTGTCGTCAAGCCTGTTTGAATCGTTTGTCCCTTCGCATCAAGCACTTTAAATGTCGCACCACTTAATAAGTGTCCATTCACATCTTTTTTGATTAATTTAGCTGCGCCTTGATAGTTAACAAAGTTAGCCGTTGCTATAACTGTTGCTGGTTTGCCCCGATCGCTTGCTGCAATCGTGAAAGCACTTGGTTCAGTGTTTAAAAGGTACCCTGCTGGCGCTTTGGTTTCCACAAATTGATATTTGCCTGGGGCTAAATCCGTCACTGTGACTTTTCCGTTTGCATCCGAAACTAAGTGTTCTCGAACCGCTTGTCCTGTGGTATCAAGGACTGAAAATTCAGCACCTGCTAATGGATTGCCTGCTTGGTCTTTTTTAATTAGTTCAGCAGAACCTTGGTAATTAAGCATTTTAACATGAACATCACGAATTTGTCCGCTCGTGTTTTGTGTCACAATGAACCGTTTGGGTGTCGTGTCTAAAAGATAGCCTGTCGGTGCTTCGATTTCTGTGAACTGATAAAGCCCTGGTTTTAAACTATCCACCTCTAACTGGCCATTCGCGTTGGTTCGATCCGGCGCAAGGGGAACTTCTTCCCAATGAGTAAACGGCGTGGTTACGGCATGCTCTAATTTAAAGCGAGCATTGACTAACTTTTTACCCTTCTCATCCATTTTTTCTAAAAATACTTTATTGACATCGTTTTTAATAATGGTTGGTTGTGCTCCTTCGGCTGAAGTTTCTTCATCAATAGTAATGACTCGGCCTTTAGCTAATTCGTCCGAAACTGTATAGCCTTCTGGTGCTTTTGTCTCCACCAAAATGTATTGCCCTTGCGGCAACCCACCAAATGTGATAACCCCAGTGGCGTCTACTGTACCTTCACGTAGGACTTGTGTTTTAGCTTGGTCCCAAATTTGGAAATGGGCGCCTGCTAAAATAGTCGTCTCATCCATGGCTGTTTTCTTCAGCTGAATTTTGCCTTTAGTCCCTGTGGCATGCCCGCCACTGTGATCAATGTCAACGACCACATCGCCATTGTCATCCCCATGAACGACTTCTGAACCATTTCCAGTAATTGACACTTGGTTGGATACCGTGTCTGTACTCCCCGCCGCTGAAGAAGTCACTAAACTACGATATTCCATATAATAAGGTGCTTCAATATGGGCCATTTTAACGACAATTTTTTGTTGTCCTGTTTCATTATCGGTGGTAACTTCCAGTGTGTAATCTTTTCCTTCTTCTAAAATAACAGATTTATCTGGCGTAATCGTTCCGTCTTCTTTTACGTTGGTACCGTAAATCACCAATGACTCGGGATCTAACACTTGGTTTGGTGAGGGTGTATCAGTAATAACCACATCGTCTAAAACCGATTGGGCGCCATTGATCATTACATGCCAGTACACATGATCTGGATCATCTTTGTGGTATTCGCCACCTTTTTTCACTGATTCGCCACCATGTTGAATAGAAACTTTTCCTGTCACATCACGTGAAGAACCTTGGTTTGTATAAGATGCGGTATTGTCATAACTAGCCGAACCTTCGATAACTTTTTCATCAACAGACGTCTTAAATTCAATCACATACGTACGACTATCATTAGGAAAATCAACACGCCAAGTATTTTGGTTTTTCTCGCTTGGTTCTTCCATTGTGATATCCGTCAACGGTTGCGTTGGTTTCACTTTTTCAACCGAACCATCTGGCTTTGTATTGCCTTCATAGACTTTCAAGCTCCCAGCCAAATAGGTTTGATTGGTTAAAATTGGATCCGTCAAAAAGGCGTCGACTAAACGATTATTACTTAAATTAACCGCAATCGTCCAAGTGATTTCTTTGGTGACGGCATTGTAAACACCGCTTTTTTGCGCATTTAAATCAAAAGCAGGTAAAGGTTTAAACGGTTTACTATCTTCTGAATGATGATTATTTCCTGCTTCATCCGTCCAATCAATGGCAGCAGTATTTCGGTAATGGTCCAACGCGGGATCATTAGCGTCTAACTCGGTAACATCGAAAAAGGTAGTATAGGTTATGTGGAAAGCATCACTTGTTTTGGCATACGCCCCTATAAAACTTACCTTAAAGCCTGTTTCACCATCTGCATTACGAGTTATTTCTACCATGAAATCCTTGCCTAACGTCAACTGAGCACCAGTGGTTGTATCTTTGACAACCAACGAATTGGGTACCATAGTTAAGCCAGGAACTGGTTCGTACGTATCCGTAATCACGGCGTTTTCCATCAAATAATTATTTTGATTCACAGCTAACGTCCAACCAATCGTTGAATTTTGATAATCAACTACACCAGTGTTTTTAATAATATTTTGTTGACTGGCTGTGCCATCACCTTCTGAATGCTGACCAGTGCCGACATCCACACGATTATTCACGGCAACATCGCCTTCGACAATTCCATCAACTTTGGTTTTATAATCAATCTTGACTGCGCCATTCACATCATGTAAAAAGTCAATTGCAAAGGAACCGTCTCCGTTGATTACCACTTTGTAATCTTTTCCTTCCACAAGTTCTGCTCCAACGACTTCATTTCCTTTGTCATCAAATGTCACTGAATATAAATGTAAAGAATCTGGTTCAAACGTTAAATTATCCCCCATTGTGTCTGTAATGACTGCTTGGTCTTTTGGAATGGTTTGTTCACCATAGTTGTAGTTAATTTCCCAAGTGAATTCTTGATTGGCTTCGTCGTAATCTATATTGCGCTTGTCTAACATTTTGCCATATGTGGCGGTAACAGTTGCTTCAGCATCTAACCCATTTGGATTATTATCACTTGTTAACGTCGCGTGATTTTTAAAAGGCACATCGCCGCCGCCATCTGGAATAACCGCCTCGTCAATCGTCGTTTGGTACTCAAGACGATACGCTTTGTTGGTGTCACCTTTAATCGTCACATTGCCATTTTTATCAACGGTATATTCATCTGGACTAAGTTCGCGACCCACTTCTTTAATTGTTCCATCAAGATTCATCACTAACTCATAGACTTTCACGGACTTAAAGGTATTCCCTGTTGGCCATGTTTCCGTCACAGTTGGATTTGTTTGATCTTTCATCGCTTGATTGATATCTACCGTCCAAGTAATCGCACTAGGATTGGGCGTTCGATCAAAATGGCCTTGTTTATCAATTTGTTGTTCGGTATCTGGGACAATTGGAATCACTACAGGCGGCAAATCTTCTTGTGTAGGAATATCAATCAACCAATCTCCTGGGCCCCGCCCATCTGAATCATTCAAATGAGTATCTAAAGAAAAGTCCCCGTGAATGTCACTTTCAGACGTGATTCGCTCATTAAAGGTAAAACGAACCGTACCATCTTCACTAATTGTGTAGGTTCCATAGACATTTCCTTCTGCATCAACTAAATCACCTGAACCTGGTTTATTAGGTTTCAAATTGCCAGGTAATTGAAACTCGAAGTAATCGCCTGCTTTCATTTGTTCCCGCACATCTTCTGGAATCGACCAGTTAAAGTTCCAATGAATGGTCACATCTTCTTTATACGGCGGTGTTGCTGGTGTGCCATCAGGATTTAAATAAATCGGATCTTCAAAATTATCGATAATCGTTGTTTCATCACCTGTAAAATAGTCACTGATATCTGTTGGTCCTGCTACGCGCGGTTTGACAGTCGTCGATTCAGTTGTTTTACTTTCTATCGCTTTTGTCGTGCTGGCGACAGTTTCTTCGGACGAACGAGGAACAGAGGAGTTTGTAGATGCTTCTTCTGTTGAACCTTCATTCGCTGATGCGGCTGGCGAACTCGTGATTGCCGTTGATTCTGTCGGATCAGTACCAGTCTTTAACGTCAACGCTCGTTGCTGTTGTCCATAAGAAAACGTCACATCTTCTGTAGCTGTAGGGTTCAACGTTAAGACTAACGTATCTGCTAACGCTTGCTGATTCAATTCAATTTGAATCTGTTTCTTCTGGTCATCCACTTGAATCTTGCGCGTATTATTGGGCGCTGCCCAATGTGCAGCTTTGATTGACACATTGGCACTATAATGCACTACAACCTCTTGTGTTACTGGTTGTGCTTTTCCTTGAAGCGCTAAGGTCATTTCTTGCTGGCTGGTTTGCTTCACTTCTCCTAACGTTAACTGGCCATCGCTGTTAACATCTTCCGCCAAAGCCATGAGTGGTGTGCCATAATTTAGAACAAGTAACAAACACATCAACCCGTAGAGCCAACGGTTTACCATTGGACCATTCTTTCTCATTTCTTTCATCCTTCCTCTACTAACGACACATAGAAGAGAACGTTCACTTCGTACCAATTTTTTATTTTAAACCAAATAAGTGAGTGCTCTTCTGTTGTCTTTCTTCCTTGCTAAAACAGACAGCCAACACACCTTTTCTTTTTATCTCCTCAAAACGCACTCTTACTTCGAATGCGGATTCATTTTCTGCTTTTTCCTATAGACTCTTCTATAAGAATAAGAAGAGTATAACGAGATTTTTCAGCGAAAATTATCAACAACTTCTCCTCCAAATAGAAAAAGTTGATGAAATCCCAGAAACCCTTTTCATCTTTATGAAAACACGTCCTTATCCTTTCTTATTTTTACTATTCCTTCTTCCACTATACCGTTTTTTTTAATTTTTTTCATAAGAACTAACCAGACAAAAAAGCCTATTTGTATAAGCTATTTAAGCTAAAAAATCAATAGACTCAAATTATCATTTTTGTTATTTAAATGTTTTATATAAACTGGTTGTTTTTCTTAATAATTTTTTGCTCTATCATTTTTTGTCCATGTTTTCTTCCATTTGACACATTCAGTTCTTCTTGATTTTTAAGAATAGATACAGTAGCATAAGAACAACTAGTTCTTTCACTGGCAATTGTCAAATGTCATTTAGACAAGAATGCCCTATCTGTATTATCTGAAAAATCAAACAATCATAACCAATTAGAAAGGTGGTTATTATGTATAACTTATTAACCAAACAGGAAATTCAGTTACTTTCCCTAATTGAATACTTGTATGACAGTAAAGAAAAAGTCCCCATGCAAGTACTCCGACGAAAATATGAATTTTCCCATTACAATATCAACAATTTATTGAATCAATTAACTTTGTTAATTTCTCGAGTCAATACACATGAAAATGTACATATTCGCATCATTAATAATCAACAGTCCATAGAATTAGTTGCCGATGAAAATATCCCGATTGAGTTAATGAAAGAAGCTGTTGTCCGCGGGTCACTAACCTATATGTTAGCCCTGGATTTACTTTTAAAACGCTACACATCAGCCAAAGATTTTTGTGAAGAGCACTTTATTAACTTTTCTATTTTTAAACAAGTCAGTGACCGTTTAAATAATCATCTAGCTAGATTTAATTGTTATTTAAACTTAAAAAGACGAGAAAAAATTTGTGGTAACGAGAAAGATTTTCGCAGTTTCTTTTATTCCTTATTCTTCATTTCAGGAACTTCTCTAGTACCATTTCTATCTAAGACTAATCAAGCACAATTGCAGAACTTCATTGAAATCATCAAAAACCGTTACCCTTACTTTACATATACTGATTTACGCAAATTAAAATTAATTATGTCCATAGGTTTACTCCGTTATCAATCCGGTTTTACAATCACCAATTATCCAGAAGTTGCTGCTATTAATTTGGCCTTTCCTTATTCAGAATTCCAACTATTAGTGAATGATTGTTTTATTGATGAACAAAAAGAACCTGACACTTGGCAAGCTGAGATTCATTTTTATTATGATTTCTTCAGCACATTAACGATGTACTCTCTGGTCCAAATGGAAACCATCAACTTTGCCAACTTAGCGATCATGGGAATGGATAACAGTCCACACGCTACTTGGATTTTTGAAAAATGTACGCAATTACAGTTGGATTTAAGCGCAATAGAAGTGGTCTTTTTGTTGGTTAATTTATCCAATGCCAGTGAACGACTGATTCATTTCCCTGTGGAAGAGGAATTGAGCTATGAGGTTGCTAATGTCTCTTTGTATGAAAAACAATACCCAAATGTTTCACGAACAACCAACTATTTCTTAAAGCGTTTGCCTTTTGACAAACAACATCCACTAGATGCGTTATTTAAAGAAACCATTTTTTTAATTATTCGGAGTGTTTTATTAAATAAACAAATTCCTGTTAAAATTTTACTTCATTCATCTATTAATCAGATACAAGAAAATTGGTTAGCGAAGGAAATCAATAATTATTGCGATGTTCCTTTGAAATTTGTTAATCATATTCAAGAAGTGCCTGACTTAGTCATTACTGACAAAAATAATCCGCTTTTTCACGCCAGTAAAACTTTTTATTGGCATCCCGTTCCTTATTTAGACGAATACTATAACCTAAAACAAGTAGTTCGCAAAATTTATTTTGCCAAATTGCGTGGGGAAAACAGTTTGGAGGGAATCGGATGTTAACAGGGTTACTTGATGTACCTTATCGTAAAAGTTTTGCTCTTTTAGAAGAGTTACTCGAACGTCGTGAAGCAGAAGAACAAACATTGGCGATTTCTACTTTAGCGACTCAATTAAAAATGCAACAAAATACCATTCTACAATCTGTAGCTTTGCTCCAAACAGAAATTGAAAAAAACGGCTGGGAGAACTTATTTTCTTTATCAGCAAACGCCAAAGAAATCACATTTTGGTTTGCACCCTATTTCCAACTGTCGTTTTTGATGCCCTACTTTGTCAAAAAAAGTTTCGCGTATCAAGTACTGACCTATGCCTTTAACCATAATGCAATTGATAGCAAACATTTTGAAAAAGTCCTAGAAATTTCTTCATCAACCTTTACGCGAAAAATTGGACAATTAAACCAATGGCTCCAAAAATATCAGATTGAAATCAATTTAAAACGTACCAATGTGTTGGTGGGCAAAGAAAAAGATATCCGGATTTTCTTTATGATGCTTTTTTGGAACAATTACTCTGAAGGGGATTGGCCGTTGCACACGATTACTAAAAAAGAAGTCCATAGTCTCTTTCGACGTTTAAAACACTCTGTTTCTTTCAATACAACACAAGATTTTACAAAAGACTTAATTTTTTCTGCGGTGATTTTAGCGCGTTGGAAAGAGGGCTTTTTTATCAAAGAAACTTTCGTGGAGGAAGAAGCGATTGTTAATCCCTTTGTTAATCTGAGTGAATTTGAATTGTTTTTTAAAGAAGAAGCCTTACACCAAGTTCCAACAAAATTTATACAAAAAGAAGGCCTTTTTGCCTTTTTCTTATTGACGATTAGTGTCAGCTACGCCACACAAGATGTCTTGGAAATTCCAGCAGCACGGATGCATATGGTCCAGCTATTAGGCTCACCCATTAAAGAGATCATTTATCAACTAACGTCTTTTTATCAAATTAAATTGACATTTCACGAGTATCTTTATCTATATACTTCTATCCAAAATTTAAGTGTCTTTTTTAAGACCTTTGTCACGATTGCCAATCCATTTGTGCAAGAAAGCTTTTTAAAAGAAGCACTTCAAAAAAATCCAAGTCTCTACAAAGATGTGAAGCGCCTTACAATTGAAATGCTTCCGACATTGATTGGCAATGAAAAATTGTTAGTTGACTGCTTGTTTATTCTTTTTTGTACACTGAAAACGAAATCTTTACCACCGATTCGTGTCTTAGTAAGGACCAATCAAAGTAACTTAATTTTAGATACCCTTTATGAAAAGCTAAGTAAAGCCGTGGATAAAAAATTAATTTTTGTCGCTTCACCAGAAAAGCCTTTCGATGTAATTATTACAGATATCTTTTCAGAAGTTAGTGTCAAATCAACGGTTCCCACTTATTATGTTGATTTTTCCGCTAGCATTGGTGAACTAGCGCAAAGCTTAGAAAATTTAAATACACAAATTGTCACCAAACAAAGTCCACGCCACTTTTAAAAGTTTTCACGTGAAACATTTTAAGTGATAAAAATTACAAAAAACGCCAAAAGGTAGCAGAAAAACTGCTACCTTTTGACGTTTTTTACGAAAATTTTCAATGTTCCACTCTAGTGATACCGAAACGTAGAACATTCATTTACTAACTACTCACTTTACATGACGTTGTTATTTTCTGTCACCAATTCTAGCTCTTGCAAGTAATGATCCAAAGTCGCGTGATGTTGATCGACATCGGCTAACTCTGTTTCAATTTTAGCTAAACGCGTGTTCATGCGTTGAATTTCCGTTAGTGTTTGTTGTAAAACGTTTAAAATCCGTTCATCGTTAGGCATTGAAATCACTCCTTGTCCATTTATAGTTCTGAGCCGTGTTCAATCTCTTCAATCGTTTCAAGAGACAAATCTTTGGCATCATTTTTAGCTTTGTGGAAGACCATATATAAAATGGTACAAACGATTGGGATACAGCCTGCTAAGAAGTACATTTGTTGGAATGACATAAAGTTACGTAATTCACCTAAAACGTACGGACCAACCCCTAATCCAAGGTCTAAACCGATGAAATAAGTCGATAAAGCAATCCCGATACGGTGAGGACTTGGGCTTTCTTGAAGACAAACCGCTTGGCCATTTGACATGAAGGTACCATAACCTAAGCCAATTAACCCACCTGAAACTAATAACATCCAACCAGACGTAGTCATACTTAATAAGAATAAGCCTAGTGTTAAGAAAATGTAGCTCGGATACATGACGTAGCGTTCACCTTTGACATCGAAAATCCGACCTGTCGATGGACGTGTTAAGGTAATCACGACCGCATAGACGATAAAGAAGAAGGTGCTGACGTCAACTAAATCGATTACTTTGACATAAGAAGATAAGAAAGATAAGACACTTGAATAAGCAAGACCCATTAAAAAGGCGATAAATGTAATAAATAAAACTTTCTTTTCAACAAAACTATCAAAATTCCATTTAGATAAAGCTTCACGATGTTCAGGTGTTAACTCAATATTTTTCACTGGGAAAATGAAGCAAGCAATGGTTGTTAACAAAATTAAAATAATTGAAAAGTTAATAATGACATGGAAGTTGGAAACATTTAACAATAACATCCCAATAAATGGCCCAATGCCGGCTGCTAAACTAGTACTCAACCCATAATAATTGATCCCTTCCCCTTTTTTGTTTTTAGGGATATAGGCGGTAACAATTGCGTTGGTCGCTGTCGAAACGGTTCCGTAACCAAACCCATTTAAAAAACGGACCAGATAAAGAATGCCCATACTTGGCATATACATATACGCAACAGTCGTTAAAAGATAAAACAAAGCCCCATAACGTAAGACTTGTTTACGCCCAATCAGTTCAAGGAGTTTCCCCATGAAAAGTCGTGCAAGCAATGTCCCGATGATGTAAATTCCTGAGGCCAAACCCGCTTGACCTAAAGTAGCGTGTAAGCTATCTTGCGCAATCACCGCAATAATAACCATTAATAAATAATAAACAAGATAGACAATGAAATTAATCACTGTAATACTGATAAAGCCTTTATTCAAAAGCTTTGTTGGTGTTTGTTCTGTCATAATTCTTTGAATTCCTCTCTCTTTTGTTCTGTTTATTTTGTGTTGCTATTTTTCAATAAAAGACCGCTATCCCCTCACTTTGATGACTTATCAAAAAATTTTCTGAAATTCATTTGCAGTTATTACTATACGAGATATCCGTTACAAAAAAATGTAAATTTGTGAATGATAAACGTTATCTACAAATAACTTCAACAAATGTTGTTGATTTTTGTTGAAAAGCCAAAATGACTAATGATTTTAATTAAAATAAGCTCTTGGCTAATTGCTCAAAATTTACTTTTCATACGAAACTTCCTCATACATAGAAAAAGAAAAATAGGGCATAAGCCGAAACGACTTATGCCCTATTTTTTTAAACTTTCTCTATTTTCGTCCTAAAATCCATGAAACGATGGCAACTAAAATCACTGCCCCGATAATCGATGGCACAATAGCCATCCCAGCTAAGCTTGGTCCCCATGTGCCTAAAATGGCTTGACCAATTGTTGAACCAACTAACCCTGCAATGATATTGGCAATAATACCCATCGATGATCCTTTTTTAGTAATTGCTCCAGCGATTGCCCCAATGACACCACCGACAATTAATGCCCAAATAAAGCCCATGATTGTTTCCTCCCTTTAACTGTTTATTCTACACGTGGTTCCATATTTTCTTTGACTTGTTCTGTTCCTTTATTCACAGCTTTTTTTGCTTTTTCTGTTTGTTCAGAAGCAAATTCACCGGTACTTTTGGCAGCGCCTGTGACTTTATCTTGAACCGTTTCGCTATCTTCTTCGTATTCTTCTTTTGATTTGATATCGACTACGTTAACATTCACTTCAATCACATCTAAGTGGGTCATTTTTTTCACTTCACGGCTGATTAATTCTTTCATTTTTTCGTAAATGTCTTGAATATCTTTGCCGTATTCTACTACGATATCCATATCAACAGCGACTTGTTTTTTACCAACTTCGGTATCAATACCCGCTGTGACGTTATCTGTGTTTACTAATTTTTCAGCAATATTTGAGAAAAAGCCGCCATCGACTGTTAATAGACCATCGACATTTTCTAAGGCTAAACCGATAATTTTTTGAACGACTTTATCTTCAAATGTTAATTCACCTTTGATTGCATGATCTTCTGGTGTGTGTGGTCCGTTTCCTGCTGGTTTTGGTACATTATTGAATTTTTCGTTACTCATGGTTCATTCCTCCTAGTTTCTTCTATTATTGCTTTATTTTTAATAAAATAATAACCAATTATTGAACACGAGGTGCCGTGTTTTCTTTGACTTTTGTCTTGCCTTTAGTTACCGCATGTTTGGCTTTGTTGGTTTGTTTTGACATAAAACTACCTGTCGCTTCAGCGGCGTTGCCAAGTTTATCTTGGACCGTTTCACTTTCTTCTTGGTACTCTGCTTGTGTTTTGATATCTACTACGTTGACATTGACTTCGATTACTTCCAAGTGAGTCATTTGTTGGACTTCGCGAGTAATAACCTCTTTCATTTGATCATAAATGGTCTCGATATCTTTCCCGTATTCGGCTACAATGTCCATATCCACTGCGACTTGTTTTTTGCCGACCTCGGTGTGAATGCCTGTTGTAACATCTTCACTGTTAATCATTTTATCTCGTAAATTCGAGAAAAAACCGCCGTCCACAGTTAACAAACCGTCGACTTCTTCCAAAGCAATGCCAATAATTTTTTGGATTACTTTATCCTCAAACGTCAACTCACCTTTAACAATCGATACATTTGCATTTTCCATAGCCAAAACCTCCTATTTATGATGAAAATAATTTTTGACAATGCCTGTCTGTTCCAAATACAAACCTAGCCAAATACCTAGTCCTGTCAGGAGTACTACTAACAATGTTTTAAAGAAGCCGATTGACAGAAACAAGATTGCAAAAACCAAGCCGACTAGGCCACCAATTAACGGAACGGCATATTGTTTTATCCATTCAACCATTGTACATCCCTCCTACTCCACACGTGCTTGTGTTTGCTGTTGTTGTGGTCGTTTCATTGATTGAATATCTTCAAAATGAACATCAATCGTAATCTTGTGACCAGTTCCCACCAAACGAGCAAGCCGTTCTTCCATTGTTTTTGACCAAGCTTCTGTTTGTCCAATTAAATCTGCCGTTCGTTTCAGTGTGCCTTTAACATTGACCTTAATGCGCCGTTTTGTCGCCTTTACACGAATGGTTGGTGCTTCCAGAAAGTCACTGTCTTGCAAGCTAGAGCGTACAAATCCTTCGATGGCTTTACGGTGTAACACTAACTTTCCTTGCTCTTCTTTTAATTCAAACGTGCCTTTTCTTCTTGGGAATAAAAGAATGAATAAAAATAGAAAGAGCATAATTCCTAGTAAAACCAGCGCTACCCAAAAGATTGCTTGACGTGCGTACTCGTTGTCTTGCAAGAACCATTGGACATTATCTGGTGGTTGCCAAGCTGTATCGGCTGACCAAGTGGTGATGGCCACCGCGCCAAATAATGCCATTAAAATCAGTGAACCTAGAAGCAAAAGTATTTTAACAACTTTATTCACGGAACATCCCTCCTAAAGATTAATTGCTTCTCCACCAGTTACGCCATAAACTTGAGCCGTAACATAACTTGCATCATTGGACGCCAAGAAAACATAAACAGGGGCTAATTCAGCAGGCTGACCCGCACGTTCCAGTAAAGAATGTTGTCCAAATTCTGGCAACTCTTCAATTGGTTGTCCATGATCTAACTGTAACGGTGTCCAGATTGGTCCTGGAGCCACGCCATTTACCCGAATGCCTTTTGGTGCCAGTTGTTTTGCTAAACCAACGGTAAAGTTGGCAATTGATGCCTTCGTTGCTGCATAATCCAACAAATGCTCACTGGGATTAAAGGCTTGGACGGAAGTCGTTGTCACGATGCTACTTCCGGCAGGTAAGTGAGGCACTGCTGCTTTGACAATGCCAAACATCGCAATAATATTGACATGGAAAGTGTCTATCACTTGTTCCATTGGCAATTCTTCAATAGCGGCACAGGAAATTTGTTGAGCTGCATTTAAAACGAGGGTATCCAAGCCTCCTAATGCTTCATGAGCTTGTGCAACCAATTTTTCAGGTGCCTGTTTATCTCTTAAATCTGCTGGCAAAAGAACGACTTTTCGGCCAGCTTCTCGTATATAGTGCGCCACTTCTTCGGCGTCTTTTTCTTCACCTGGGAAAAAATGTAAGGCGATATCTGCGCCTTCGCGAGCAAAAGCAATCGCCGCCGCTCGTCCAATCCCAGAATCACCGCCTGTAATTAATACCCGACGATTTTCTAATTTGTGATTTCCGACATAGCTGTCTTCCCCACAATCTGGTTTAGGGACCATTTTGTCCTGTAATGCGGGAGTTTCTTGATCTTGTTGCGGAAATCCATCACTATAAAATAACTTTCTTGGGTCTTTTAAGTTTGGTTCTGTCATTAAATCTCCTCCCTTTCTACTATTACCTTAATACAATTTTTTCTTTTTGAAAAATATTTGAGCACATAAAATAAAAAAAATATTTTTAATACTCATTAAGCGAAATTTTTGGCAAAATTATCTAAAAGCTGATTTTATTTTTCAAAATAGCGTTTAATTGACCTTTTTTATCAACATTTGTTATTGACATATGATGTCCAATTCGCTTAAATAAGAAAGAAGCCCAACAGGCAAAAACAAAAATATTTAGAGATAATTGAGGAGTTACCGCCAATGAGAAATGTTTTACAAGACTACTTAGATGAACATTCCTTTCGAGTCGTTGTAAAAAAGAAGAAAAATTATTTAACTTATGAAGGACTGCAAGATCGTTATGCCTATATTTTAAAAAGTGGCATCATCAAAACTAGCGTTATTTCCAAAGACGGTCGTGAATTTAATTTACGTTATATCAACAATTTGGAAATTGTTTCATTGCTACGTGATGAATATTCAGAATTTATTGATGCACCTTTTAATATTCGCATCGAATCTCCACAAGCAGAACTTTACCAAATCGACCGTGTTCAATTTTGGCGGGATATCAATAATAGTAAAGACTTGCAAATGTATGTCAAAGAATACTATCGGGACCGTTTAATGCATTCCATGAAAAAGATGCAGCAAATGTTGATGAATGGCAAATTTGGGGCCGTTTGTACACAAATCTATGAAATGTACGATTCATTTGGCGTAGAAACAGAGGAAGGTATTTTAATTGATTTCGTGGTGACTAATGAAGAAATTGCACATTTTTGTGGGATAACTTCTGCTAGTAGCGTTAACCGGATGATGCAGCAACTAAAAGAGTTAGGGGCAATTGAACTACGTAACCGCAAAATTTTGATTAAAGATTTAGATATGATTAGAGATAACATTATTGTTTAACATCAGCACCCCCCGCAAGTTTGACCTTGCGGGGGGTGCTTTTTATTTTTCAGTGACAATATTCAATGGAAACTGACCTTTTTCTAAATTAAATGTCCGACCAGCCGTCAGCTGAAGCATTTCTTTTTTCATGCCTTCCGCCAAACGTACATCGCCAAAGCTTTCAATCATATCAATAACGGCGATTACTTCTTTATAATATCTCATTTTGCCAGTGTACAGATAATACGTAAGGTTTTTTAAGTAACGTAAGTTAAAATGAATATAGTAGATTTCAGCAGGAATCGTGGTAACACTCATTAGCGCTAAATATTCCCGGGCTTTCGCATAATTTTTCTTATAAAGTTGCGCTGTAATGATATTTAGGTAAAAACCATAGGCGACATTTAATGTTTGGGTATCACGTAATTCAGCATCTTTGACGGGAAACATCTGCTCAAGAATTTGAAGGACTTCGTTTTCAGAAAATAACGCCCCTGTATTAGTCACCATTTGATAATCGTAATATGTATAGTAGCTTTTGTTAGAGATAAGTGCGAGAATTACCATTCGATCAGTTTCATCAAATTCTGGAATTTCCTCCCAATCATTACTGAAAGTTAGCTTAATATCTGTATAAATAGACATCTCTACTGCGTTTTTTTGGGGATTGCGCTCTAATTGATAAAAGTAATGAATCAGGTTCTTTTTTTCACTTGTATTGTTCACTCCCATTTGACAACATTCAATTTGATGCATAATTTTAGATGAAGCCGTACTTCTTGTTTCAGAGACCATATGAAAAAATTCATTAAAGGTAATCCCAAGTGACTGTAATGCTGTCATTAAATCCTCGTAACTTAGCTTGGCTTCACCAATTTCGATTCTTCGATAGGTTTGTTTCCCTTTTTTTGGTAAAACATCTTTCTGAGCAATTTTTTTCTTTTTTCTAAAATACTTTAATGCCTCTAACACATCCATAATATGCTCCTTTCTATTAATAAGTTAATATTAAGTATTATTTTTTTATTAACTAAAATATAACATTTTATAAAAAAATTATTTTTACAAACTTTAACATTACCAAACAATCAAATAATATATTTGTTTGAATTATTTTTTCGCGCGTTATAATTGTTAGGCGTCAACAAATTAAAAAAAACTTTTCTAATTCGTTCTTGAAGAAACTAAGATATCTGTCTTATAATGAAATTCAATATAACTTAGAGCAGGAGGTGTCGCAATGTTTGGTTTCAATATTAGTTTATTTCTTATTACTCGGTTTCGTTAAACCCACTCTTCACTAACCATTGTACAATCAATTTCGTTGAATATCTATTTCATTTTTATTAAATAACATTTTTAATAAAAGTACATATCGTTTATTTTTAGATGTTTTATTTAATTATATGGAATATATTTATTTAAACAAATAAATTACATTTAATTAAATCAGAGGGAAACAGATTGTAGCAAGTGAAGAAAAAAATAGCTCTTGAGAGATATTTTCTCAAGAGCTGTTTTTCTATTTTATTTCAAAAGCGGTTTGCGTTGTGGGGTTATTACTTAATAAGGTGTTTTTATACAATAAATAGTACGCTGCTGCTGACCAACTAAAGTTTTTCGTACTTAGGCCCTTCCCTGTCAGTGGATCATAATTTTCATGAATAGGTCCTTCTCCCATCAATCCTTCGGCATGTAAGAAGAGTTTTTGTGTCATTTCTTTCGCTTCTTTTGTATAGTCATAGTTTTGAAGAGCTTCTACACCAAACAAGGCTTGATCAAGCCAAACTGGTCCCCGCCAATATTTCGTTGCAGCAAATTTTTCATTGTCTTTGGATGCTGTTGGGAATGGCATAAAGGTATTGAACATTTCTTGATTCATCATGTTTTTCTTAACTGCCGCCGCCTGTTCTTTGGTCGCTACTTTTGCCCAGAGCGGCAACCAGCCTTCTGTTCCTTTGCCACGATTGACTAACAATTTTGTTTTCGAGCCGTCTTCATTTATTTGTAAGTCATAGAAGAAGCCTGTTTTTTCATCAAACATATTTTCTTGAATATATTTTTTTAGTTTCTTCGCTTCTTTTTGATAGTTCTTATAGTCCTCTTTTTTGCCTAGTTCTTCTGCTATCGAAGCTAAATAGCCCTTTTCAGCGTAGAGATACGCATTCAAATCCACTGATTCTTGATTAATCGAATACCCCACTACTTTTCCTTTATTTTTATTTTCAAAAACTTTAACTCCCACGTCGCCTTTGCCCACACCTTCTTTGTCAAACCGTGTAGCGTTATCCATGCCACTTTCCCATGCGGCTGCTTCAATAACAGCATCATCGTCCACTTTAGGTTGGCCATTTTTATCTTTAATGATTTGATCCTTGTCGTCTTTTTGCCAGTGAGCATCACTGACCATGCTTCCATATTCTGCTATCCCATTTTTATTGTGGTCTCTGTTGGTATACCACCAATTATGATAAGCCACAAGTTTGGGATACATTTCTTTTAAAAATTCCTTATCTTTGGTTTCTTGATAAATATGCCAAACTGCCCATGCAGCCAATGGTGGTTTAGAATTTCGTTCATTCCAGTTGCCACCTTCACCACCACGCGCACTGTCTTGATTGTAAAAGACAGCATCAATGATCGCTCCTGCATCTTGTGGACGTACGGTATCATCTTTTTGAATTTGATAATCAAACAAGGCCCGCATATTATTTTTAGCTAACTCAGGATTAAAATCAGCCGTTGCTACATCCGCTTTCCACGAATCCCAAGCCCACATACCAATAAACCATTTATAAGACATGGACGGAACAATCCCGTCATGCTTAAAGGCACCTGCCGCACTTCGCCAATTGGTGTTAATCGTTTCAATCGATTTGACTAGCGCATTTTGATATTCAGGAAATTCTGCTGTTTTCTTTTGATCAAACGTTTTATCTAGATATCCTTGCCATCTTTGCTTGTTCTCTTTGAAATAGCGCGCCGCATTTTTGGTATATTCGGGTGCTTGTTGTTGTTCCTTTGCCTCTTCTTCTTTTGTAAAAGTATAGCTTTCTGTCGTATAGGTGTTGTACGTTTGTTTAGGCTTCAATTCAATTGGTTCAGCGGTTGCTGTATAATTCCGATTATCAATTTTTGTTGAAACTTTATCCGCATGATGAATCGTATATTTTGTGTCTTTCGTAGCAAAATAATTCCACGTTTCTCTGACTTCACCAAAATTCACTTGAATGTCATTGTCTTTAGCAGTTAAACGAGTGCCAATATCTAAGGTTTCCGTTCCCTCTTGAATTTTATCAAAGACCGCACCTGTCCAGCTTGCTTCAAGTGACAAGGGCTCTTCACCAGTGTTTTCAAGTGTCGTTTGGATAAGCGCCGTTCGATTGCTGACAAAAATTAAAGCTAAATGAATCGTTAGATCGTCTAATTCATAGATTTGCTCTAGGCGCCCAGGATAATAAGACAGGTCCATGCGATTGCTTTGGCTTAAATCATAGGTTTCTCCCGTTTTTTTATTTTTGACCGTTAATTTGTTTAAACTTGCCGCCAAGTTTACTGGATATTCTTCCGCAATAATCAATGGCCCCGCAAAACCACCCAGTAGCTCTTTATTGCTTTTTTCAGGTAAATAGTAGCCATGCCATGCACCTAAATCAGAAAAATTATTAAAATAATTGGTATCGTATACGCCATTCGTCCGTTCGGTTGGTGATGCACTCACATCTAAAACATTTGCAAATTCATCAACTTTTGTTCTTTCAACACTTGCTTGCACTTCCCCGCTTAACGCAAAACAGCTGACTACGGTGATTCCTAACGCTAACCAAGTAGACACCCGTTTCTTTTTTGATAAACCCTTCATAAAACCCCTCCTATAAAATGATAGCGCTTTATACACTGATTTATTATCAGCAAGGACTATGCCAAATGGAGTGTATCCCTTTTTATTATTGAAAGATTCAACTTTCTCTAGAAAAAAAGCGACCGTATCGAAGTGTATTGATCAAAAAATAACGAGTGTATCGATAGTGTATTTAGTTTATGCTTGATTCTGTTTTATTTTCGTAGCTTCCACAAATTTTTCAGTAATTTTTTGCGGTCGTGTAATAACAGATCCCACCACCACGCTATAAGCACCTAGCTCCAGGACACGTTGGACTTTTGCTGGCGTATCAATCATTCCTTCTGCAATGATTGGTGTAGTAAAATGCTTCTTTGCTTCTCTTAACAGTTCAAAATCATTTTGTTCAATCCGCTGATTTTCACTTTGCGGCGTATAGCCGACTAACGTTGTGCCAATATAATCAAAGCCTAACTCCGCAGCTTCAATCATCTCTTCCAGCGTGGAACAATCCGCCATCCATTCTTGGTTAGGATACTTTTCTTTTATTCTTTTGAAAAATGTGGCTAACGTTTCGCCATTTGGTCGTTTTGAATGGGTTGCATCGAGAGCGATAATTTCTGGCTGAACAGCCATTAATTCATCTACCTCACGCATAGTTGCGGTAATATATACTTCTGCGTCAGGATAATCTCGTTTAATAATCCCAATGATTGGTAAATCAACCTCTTTCCGGATCGCTCGAATGTCTACCACAGAATTTGCTCGAATACCTTTAGCCCCTCCTTGTTTAGCGGCCAAAGCCATCTTGGACATGATAAAAGAACTATGCAACGGTTCGTCTGCCAACGCTTGGCAAGAAACAATTAATGCCCCTTTGATTTCTTTATTCAACATTGATCCCTCCAATTTAAAAGCGATTACAAACACAGTATACCTACAACAGCTGAAATATGCCACTCTTCTAAATAAGAACAAACGTTTCACGTGAAACAAAAGAAAGCAAGCGGTTAAGGCTTGCTTTCTTTTGACTTATTTTTAATTTTTATGACCCTCTAAATAATCATACCCAAAATGTGCATACGCAAATGGCGTTGCAATTCGTCCTCGCGGTGTTCGTTTAATGAAACCTTTTTGAATAAGATAGGGTTCATACATATCTTCCACCGTTTCGGTTTCTTCACCGATGTTTACAGACAAGGTACTTAAACCAACCGGACCGCCACCGTATAAATCAATCATTGTTTTCAACAATTTTTGATCGACATAATCCAAGCCTTGATGGTCCACTTGCAGTAAGGTTAACGCTTTGTCTGCAATCGCTCGGTCGATTTTGCCATCTGATTGGACTTGGGCAAAATCACGGACACGTTTTAACAAACGGTTAGCAATTCGGGGGGTTCCTCTTGAGCGGCGCGCAATTTCAAAGGCACCTTCCTCAAAAATCTCCGTTTGAAAAATATCCGCGGAACGAAGAACGATTTCTTTTAAATCCTGCTCTTGATAATACTCCATGTGAGAAATAATCCCAAAACGATCTCGTAATGGCGCTGAAAGCATCCCTGCCCGTGTGGTAGCGCCCACTAAAGTAAAAGGCGGTAATGGAAAATGAACGGGATGTGCCGTGGTTCCTTGACCGACCATGATATCAATGTAAAAATCTTCCATTGCGGAATACAGCATTTCTTCCACAACTCGCGGCAAACGATGAATTTCATCGATAAATAACACATCACCAGGCTCTAATTCGTTCAAAATAGCGACTAAATCTCCCGCCCGTTCGATGGCTGGTCCACTTGTGGTACGAATGTTCACATTCATTTCATTGGCGATGACCATCGCCATTGTCGTTTTCCCTAAACCTGGCGGACCATAAAGAAGGGTATGATCCAACGCTTCATTCCGATTTTTCGCCGCTTCAATATAAATCGTTAGTTCTTGTTTTACTTTATCTTGACCAATATATTGTGCTAAAAATTGTGGACGTAACGATTTTTCAATTGAAGCTTCTGCTTCTTGACTTGCAGCTGAAAGCAACCGTTCTTCTTCTGTCATCGTTATTCCTCCTTAGCGTTTCATCATGAATTTTAACGCATTGCTCAAATAAACATCTGTCGTTGTCTCACCTAACGCTTCCAATTGCTTAGTGATACGCTTAATCTCTCGGTCACTGTAGCCTAGGGCACTTAATGCTTCTAACGCTTCTGCCAATGCTTGATTGCTTGTTGTCACCGCTTCGGTTGCGGTCATGGCAGCCACCGCTGCTTCGGAAGACTCTAATTCGCCTAGTTTTCCTTTTAAATCTAAAATCATTTGTTGGGCTGTTTTCTTGCCAACACCTGGGAACTTCGTTAAATATGTAACATCTTCCCCTTCAATTGCATTGATTAAACCACCATGATCAGCCACAGAAGCCATGATAGCTAAACCACTTTTAGGGCCAATTCCAGAGACACTGATTAATTTTAAGAACAATTGTTTTTCTTCTAAACTGCCAAAACCAAATAAAAGTTGTGCATCTTCCCGCACGACTTGGTGAAGATATAGTTTAATGTCCGTATCCATTTTTCCTGAATAGCGATACGGGTTATCGACTGAAATCTGATAGCCAATGCCATTTGTTTCAACGACAATATAGTATGGGCTAACAAACGTTACTTTTCCAATAATATATTCGTACATGTTGTCACCTTTCCAATTGCTGATTGCGTACATATGTTCCATTTTAACACAAAGCATCAAAAAGCCATAGCGAAGAATTTTTTATCATCGATCTTGGCTACATCTATTTGTTACTTTTCGCTCACTAGGGAATTAAAAAGTGCGTACTGTTTTTTTTGACATGCTTGCGTAATAATAGCGGTAGCTTCAAAAAAATAACCAAGAAGGAGACTACATACATGAAATTAAGTATCTTAGATCAATTAACGGTTCCTAAAAATCAATCAGCAAGCGACACATTACAAGAAGCCAAAGAGCTCGCTCAATTAGCGGAAAAACTTGGCTACACAAGAATTTGGTATGCCGAACATCACGGTTCAGATGCCTTTGCCAGTGCAACGCCAGAAATTTTAGTTGCACATATTGCTAGCGCCACCGAAAAAATTCGTGTTGGCGCGGGTGGCATCATGACCATGCATTATGCGCCATTTAAAGTCGCAGAAACGTTTAAAACGTTAGCAGCTTTATATCCTGATCGAATCGATTTAGGCATGGGCCGCTCGCCTGGTGGCAGCCCTTTAACTACGTTGGCGTTAAATAATGGTCAGCCACCACAGCTAGACCAATTTGATAAATTACCTGAAATTTTACTCTTTTTAAGAGAGGAATTTCCTGAAGATCATTTATATTCTAAAATTTCAGCTGTTCCGCGGGAAGTTCTATTACCACAACCTTGGTTACTAGGTGCTAGTAAAGAAAGCGCACGTTCAGCTGGTGAATATGGCATTAATTTTTCCTTTGCGCAGTTTATTCATGGACATTTGCCCAAAGAAGTATTGTCAGCATATTACAAGCATTTCCGACCAGTAACTGAACAACAAGAGCCGCAAGTGAGCGCTGCGTATTTCACTTTTGCCGCCGACACTAAAGAAGAAGCAGAATACCATGCGGCTAGTTTCGAGCATTATATCTTTGCCACCGAACATGGGCTTTCAAATAAATTTTTATCGCCAGAAGAAGCACTAGCTTTCCCTTACAGTGAAATGGACAAACTTGTTTTAGAACAAAATAAACAACGCTTTGTCATTGGCAGTAGCCAAGAAGTTGCGGAGTTTTTCCACCAACAAGAAGAACTAGGGTTGACAGAAGCAATGCTAATCACCCCAGGTTATGACAAACAAACGCGCTTTCAATCGTTTGAACGCCTAGCAAAAGAATTATTATAGAAAGGAAATGAGAAATGTTAGAGGTTTTAAAAAGAATTAATACGCTTGCACAAAAAGAGCGTGAACAAGGTTTAACATCTGAAGAACAAGCTCTTCGTGTCGATTTGCGACAAGAATATTTGCGGACCATTCGTGAACAATTCAATAAAACATTAATGGGCGTCACTATTTATGATCCTACTGGTGAAGATGTAACCCCAGAAAAATTAAAAGAAGAACAGCAGAAATATTTTGATTAAAAGAGACACAGAACAGTCGATTTGACTATTCTGTGTCTCTTTTTAACTACTCTTCTGTCACATATGTCCACTTATAATCATATTGTGCGCCAGCACCATGGGCAACGACGCCTTTCACTTCTTTACTGCGTAGATGGGCAGTCGCCTTTTGATAAAGTGGTGCTAAAGCGGTCTCTTCACCAATCAATAACTTCTCAGCCTTAACCATGTCTTCCCAACGTTTTTCAGGATCTGAAGCATCTCTTGTAGCTGAAGCCTCAATCAACTCATCGTAGGCTTTACTTGAAAAACGCCCGCGATTATAGTTATTACCAGTAACAAAAAGATCTAAGAAACTACTGGGATCTGCGTAATCCGCAGCCCAACCACCTAAGATTGTCTCAAAATCGCCGCGACTACCTCGATCAATTCGAACTGAAAACGGCACTGGGCTCACTGTTACATCAATGCCCTCTAAAGTATCCTTTAACGTACCTTGAATATATTCCGCTAACTTTTTCGTAGAATCGACATCATCGGCAACAATATCCATTTTGAGTGTTGTTATGCCCAATTCTTTCTTCGCTTTTGCCCAATATTCTTTTGCTTTTTCTGGGCTATATTCAACAATTTTTTTATTTTCATCAGCAAAATCTGTGTCATCTGTCGGCGAATACGACATCCCTTCTGGAATTAAGCCGGTAGCGACTACTGAGCCGTCGCCTAAAATTTTATCTACTAATGCGTTGCGATCAATCGCTGCTGAAATTGCTTTGCGTAAATTCACATTATTATACGGTGAATTTTTATCTCGCTGATTAAATTCCAAATAGCTGGTTCGTGCTTCTTTTTCGATAACCAATTCTGGATCCTTCGCCATTTGCTGGGCCAATTCGCCACTTAAAATAACATCGTCTGCTTGACCATCTTGGAATAAGTTCAAGGCAGTTGGTGCCTCCTTGACGACATCAAAATTGATTTTATCTAATTTGACATTGTCTTTATCCCAATAGTTTTCATTTTTTTCCAAAGTCCAATTGGTATCTGAGCCAGCCCCTTCAAAGTTAGCTAAGACAAACGGACCATTATAGACTGCTTTTTCACTGGAAGCAGCGTAATCTTTGCCATATTTCTCTACGGTTGCTTGATGTTGCGGGAAAAATAGTGGAAAGGCCAGTAAATAATCAAAATATGGTGTTGGTTTTGCCAGTTTAATTTCTAGCTCATAATCCCCGTTTGCTTTAATGCCTAATTCAGAAACTGGTTTCTTACCAGCTACAATATCTGCGCCGTTTTCAATCATTTCTAGAAAATAAGCATACTCAGCGCCAGTCTGAGGATCTGCTGTACGTTGCCAACTAAAAACATAATCGGCAGCTGTGACAGGATCACCATTGGACCATTTTGCTTCTTCTCTTAGTTTCACTGTGTACGTCAGACCATCATCACTGACTTGCACTTTTTCTTTAGCCCCTGCTGGTTGCGGCTTGCTTTTATCATCTAAACGATAAATTCCTTCATACGCATTATTCAGTGCCGTAAAACTAATTGTATCTGTTCCTAAAGATAAATCTGCAGAAGGCATTTCTTGTTGAACTACTACTTTAAATTCTTGTTTAGCGGCAGTTTTCTCTGATCCGCCCTTTGCTTTTTCGGCGCCAGCTCCCCCATCACCACCACAAGCAGCTAAAACTAACAGCGTTGTTAAACTTAACCCGATAAGTCCTTTTATACGTTTACTTTTCATGCCTTTCTCCCTTCACAGAAAAAACTCTTCATTTTTTAATTTTTAGAATATTCTTATAATACTAAAATTAAAAACAAATGGCAAGCATTAAAATAAAAAAAGAACCAATCCCGAAGGACGGTTCTTAAAAAATGACTAACTAGCTTTGTTACGTCGTTTATAAATATACCAGCCAGAAGAAGAAAGTCCAACGAACAGTAAACCATATAATGCAAGCGTTTCTGTTTCTGTACCCGTTTTAGGTAAAAAGCCGCCATACTTTTTCTTCTCTGTTACGGATGGATTGCTCTGTCTTGCTCCCGCTTGGTTTTGTTTATTGGTTGCTACTGGTGTTTCTGGTGTTGGTTTCGGGTCTGGTTTTGGATCTGGTTTTGGATCTGGTTTTGGATCTGGTTTTGGATCTGGTT